>Ga0209809_1000036_pt1 | contig 140478 bp, 125 predicted proteins | sample YNPMSTMetaG_FD_186172 | JGI IMG/M metagenome (GOLD analysis project Ga0209809, IMG submission 186172) | Anoxygenic and chlorotrophic microbial mat microbial communities from Yellowstone National Park, USA - YNP MS-T MetaG (SPAdes) (version 2) ...
TTGGAACTACGAAATATTTATTTTGTAAACTTAATTTCATTTGTATTAGATACTTTTCTTTCATATCTTCTTGTAAATGCATTTTCTAAATCCTCTAAATCTTGTCTTCGTAGCTCTCTAAACATCTTAATACTTTTTCTAAAAACATTTTCAGGTGTATCATTAATTGGTTTAGAATATGTTGAATTATGTTTTATAATTGTATTTAGAAATATTGTCATAATAAGATGATATATTTATTTTTTTGTTGTTAAGTTTCTTTTTAAAAGATAAATGTAAAGTTTCAAAATTTGCTACGCAATATAATTATTTATCTTTGATATTTTAATTTAAAAATATACCTTTAATAAATGATTTTTGAACCTTTTCTTTTTTTATAATCTTTTTATCTATAAAATCAAATTTCTCAATAAAATAATCTATTTTTTCATAAAATATATCAATATTCGAAATATTATATTGAATTAGGGCATCTTCATATGGAAGAAAATCTGCTTTTATTCCTTTTTTATAAAAAATATTTTGTAAATTTTTTGTTATAATTTCATATTTATCATTAGAGATTATTTTATTTTTAATAATAGTAAAAGATTTCCTTATAAATGGATTAATTGAAAATTTTACAATACTACCTTTCAATAATTTATAAAATCTATTTATAAAAGATTCGAACTTATATTCTTCATCTTCAAAAAGTCCAATTATAAAATAAAATTTAAACTTATTAATGGAATTTTGTTTTGCATTTTTTAAAAATTCTTCTATATCTTCATTTGAAAAATTTTTATTTAAGATCTTTCTATCTTCTGTAAATAGAGTTTCTGGAGCAATAGTAATTGTCCTTATATTGAATTTTTTATAATATTCTATTAATTCAATATTTCTCTCATCTATTCTAAATGATGAAAAATGAAAATTAATTTTATTAAATTTTTCTGCTAATTCTTTAATAAAATCTATTTCTGGAGGTGATGCTGAAATGATTCCAATATCTTTTTTCCATTTTATTCCTTTTTCAATTAATTTATAAATGTAATTATAATCAAAAATTCTATATTTTGATGAAAAAATCCAATAATTACAAAACTTACAATTAAATTTACATCCCCTTGAATATTCAATATTAAAATAAAATTTTTTATCATTTATATTTAAATAAGTTGAATATGCTGGTTTTAACAAATTGTAACTTACTAATTTGTTTTTAAAAAGATCTGTAAAATTTTTAAATATATTTTGATAAACATTCTTTTCATTTTTTTTATTAAAAAGATAAAACTGATTATATATTAAATTTGAGTTCAAACTTTTTGAAATTAGAACTTCAAAAGAATCTATAGAATCTATCTCACCTAAAAATACATAATCTGAAAATAACATATAAATATATGGATTTAAAAGTACTGCAGCTCCTCCAATAATAATTTCTGGATTGTTATTTCTCAATCTTTTGTTTAAATTTATTCCACTTATTGACAAGGCATGAATTAAATTTATTAAATCATTTTCAAAAGAAATAGAAACAAAAATAAAAGGAAAATCTTTTAAATTATTATCACAATCTAAGGATAGAACCCTATTTTCTGAATAAAAAAATCTTTTAACTGAAAAATTAAAACTATTTAATTTCTCGAAAATTTTATGAAATCCTAAATTATTTGAACCTGTATAATAATCATTAGGATAAAATAAAGCTACAGATTCTCCTTTTTTCTCTATATTAATAAGAAATATTTCATCTTTAATTTTTTTCAAAACCTTTTATACTCTCCCATTTTCACTATCTTTTGATGTTTTTAATGTTTTATTTCTAATTATAGATGGAACATCTTCTATATCAAGCTTTAATCCTTTTATAGTTTCAAATTCAGAATAGGGAATAAAATTTTCTCTTGAATTTACTGCTTTTCTAACATCTTCTTTTAATAATTCTTTTGATATTTGAGCTTCTTTTTGAGAAGAAAAACCTGTTGCAATAATTGTTACTCTTATTTTTTCTTTTTCTTTGAATTTATCATTTCTTATAACACCAGGAATAATAAATGCATCAGGATCCATTTTTTGAGCGATCATATTCATAACTTCATTATATTCTGTCATTTGAAAATCATCACCACATTCTATATTTACTATAGCTGATTTAGCACCATCAAGAGTAGCATTTTCAATCAAATTATTTGTTATAGCATTGGTAACTGCTTCAACTACTCTATTTTCTCCTGTCCCTTCCCCGATGCCCATCAAAGCATATCCTGAATCTTTCATAACAGTTTTAACATCTTGAAAATCTACATTAATATATCCATGTTTTGTTAATAAATCAGCAAGTCCCTGAACTGAATGTCTTAAAATATCATCAGCAATTGCAAAAGCATTGAAAAAAGTAATCGATGCTCTTGTAAGTTCTCCAATTCTATCATTAGGGATAACTATAAGTGTATCTACATATTGTCTCAATTTTTTTATCCCTTCTTCAGCTTTTTCTATTTTTCTTTTCCCCTCATGTTTAAAAGGTTTTGTTACAACAGCAACTGTCAAAGCACCAATTTCCTTAGATATTTTTGCTACAATAGGTGCAGCTCCAGTACCTGTACCACCACCCATTCCAGCAGTAATAAAAACAAGATCAGATCCTTTTAATGCTTCTTTTATCTTAATTTGATCTTCTTCAGCTGCTTTTTCCCCTAGTTCAGGATTTGCACCAGCCCCTAAACCTTTTGTTACTTTAGTTCCAATTTGAATTTTAACCTTAGCTTTTGAATTACTCAAAGCTTGTTTATCAGTATTTATAGCAATAAATGTAACATCTTCAAGATTCCCGTCTATCATGTGATTAACTGCATTTTGGCCAGCTCCACCAACTCCAACAACTTTAATTATTGGTATAGGATAAGATAGATCCTCTGCATCATTCACATTGATATTAAAATTATCAATCATAAATCCCCTTCCCCTAAAAAAATAAAAAAACCTAGCTCTTAAAAAAATCCATAAATTTTTTTAATGACTTCAAAAAACCATTCGAATTTTTATCATTATCTACATTTTGTAAATCTTCTTTTGTTAATTTTAAAAGTCCATAAGCAACTGAATATTGTGGGTCAAAAACTTTATTATCCACACTCTTAAAACCATATGGTTTACCAATTCTAACAGGGTAATTCAAAAATTTATTACAAAAACTTTCTATACCTTTAATTTTAGCGCCACCGCCTGTTATAACAATGCCTGATGAAATATAATCTTTCAAATTATAATTAACAATCTGATCAACTATTAAAGAAAATATATCTTTCAATCTTTCTTCTATTATTTGAGATAGGTATTTTTTACTTTCAAATCTTGCAGGATTAGCTCCAATTTGTGGAAGATCAAATTTTTCATCTTCTGATATATCATCTGAATTTGCATAACCATGAATAATCTTTATCCTTTCAGCTTCTTTTATAGGAACTTTCAATAAAATAGCAATATCTTTTGTTACATTTAATGACCCCATTGAAATAACACTTGTATGATAAACGGATCCATTATAAAAACAAATTACATCTGTAGTTTCAGCACCAATATCAACAAGAAGAACTCCTAATTCTTTTTCATCTTCTGTTAGACATGCTTCTGAAGCAGCAAGAGATGATATAACAAGATCATTTATATTGTAGTTTGCTCTTGAAATAGAGCTTTTTAAATTTTTAATAAGTGCTGATGAACCTGTAACAAGATGGCAGGACGCTTCAAGTCTAACACCACTCATGCCCAAAGGATTTTTTATTGCATCTTGATTATCAACTATATACTCTTGTTCTAAAACATGGATAATTTCTCTTCCTTTAGGAATAACTATTGTTCTCGCAGCATCTATAACTCTTGAAATATCATCTGTTGAAACTTCATTATTTTTCCCTGTAATAGCTACAACTCCTTTTGAATTAATACCTAGTAAATGATCACCTCCAATATTAACAATAAGAGAATTTACTTCAATGCCAGACATTATTTCTGCTTCTTCTGTTGCTTTTTTAATTGATTTTGTTGTTGCTTCTATATTAACAATAACACCTTTTTTGATCCCTTTTGATTCATCCTCTCCTATACCTATAACAGCTATAGAATCATCTTCTTCATCATATCTTCCTATGAAAGTACAAATTTTACTGGATCCTACATCACAACTTGCTATTATTTTAGACTTAACCATCAATCATTCCTTTCAATAATCCTTCCAACATTTCCTAATGATAAATCAATAAATTTTATATTTAACTTTTCTCCTATAACTTTACTTATTAAAATTAAATTTTCAATCTTTTCTTTATTTAAATAATTTCCCCCTTTTGCATAAAAAGGAACCCCATTAATAAAAACAATAATCTCTTTATCTTTATTTATTTTAATTTGAGATATTAGCTGATTATATTTTTTACTAATTTCACTTATCCAGATAGGCATTTCTATTTTCTCACCTATTTTTGGCATATAACTTTCTATTGTCACAATAATATAATTTAAAAGGTCAATTGAGACACACTTTTTAAGTACAAAACCATCTTCTGATACATAATAAAATATTCCATTCATTTCATCGTAAACTATTATATAATTCGGTTTTTCTTTTATCTCAATTATAATATTATTTAAAAACTTATATCTAATTTTTAAATCTTTTATATAATATAAACTTTTTATTTCTTCTTTCAACTTGTTTGAAAAAAAATTAAAAATAAATCTTTCATTTAATTTAAATTTGTAAATAAATTCATCTTCACTAATATATGTTAATCCTTTAATATAAATTTTTTTTGGATAAAAAAACTTTTCACCAGTTATTTCCTCATAAAAAATTATAAAATAAAAAACTAAAATAAAAAAAACAAAAAAAATTATAAAAAAAATAGAAAAAAATCTTTTTATATTAAATTTACTTTTATTATTTTCATAAGATTCAATTCTTTTTTTATCAGCAATATCTTTAATATCATACTTCATCGAAATATAACCCTTAAATTTTATATTAAGAAACTTTCAGCAAAAAAAATAACATAATTATAAATACAAAAATTGAAGTTCCTCCATATGATATAAAAGGAAGTGTTAATCCTGTTGGAGGAATTAACCCAAAAGATACAAAAATATTTAAAAAGGCTTGAATTATAATAAAAGATAATGATATAAAAGCTAAAAAAAAGTAATAAATATTTGTTTGTTTTTTAATAATTTCAACCCCCCTAAAAAATATTATAAAATAAGATATTATTAAAAAGAAACTTCCAATAAGTCCTAACTCTTCACAAACAGCAGAAAATATAAAATCTGAATATGATAGGGGGATATTTTTGTTTGAAATAAAACTATAACCAAGCCCTTTCCCCATAAAACTACCATTAACAATTGCTGTAAAAGATCTTAATACTTGAAAACCTAAATCAGAAGAATATTTAAAAGGATTTAAAAATGCAACCAATCTATAAGCTCTATATGTACCATTTATTGTTAATAAAACAAAAGATAAAAAAGAAAATGATAAAAGATAAAATAGGTAAATTGAAGGAACCCCTGAAATATATAAAGTTAATACAAGAATAATAAAAAAAACTATTGATGTTGAAAGATCTTTTTGCAAAATAATAATTAAAATATAAGATAAAATTAAAACAAATGGAATTAAAAAATCTCTCTTAAAATCAAACAACCTTGATTTTTTATCCCCAAAAATTGAAGATAATATTAAGACAATAGTTAACTTTGCTAATTCTGAGGGTTGAACAGAAAATACACCAAACCTAATCCATCTATAAGAATTATTAACAGAAAAATAATTTTTAAAGATAATTGGTATAATCAATAATACAAGATTTATTATATAAATAAAAATGAAATATTTTTTTAATAAATCTAATATATTTGTAAAATAGATGATTAGTCCACATATAAATGAAAATATAATTATCAAAATATGTTTTATAATCATATTTTTTGAATAAGTTCTTGAATAAATCATTATTGAACCAATAATAAGCAAAACAACAACCATTGATAATAATATAATATCAAACTCTTTTTTATAAGATATCTTTTTATCCATAAAAATTCTAACTATTTTCTATTAAATTATTTAAAAAATATTAATATTTTTTAATTTGTTATTTTTACTGTTTATAAAAACTCATTTAATTAATTTTAAAATTTTCTCAACCTCTTCTCTATCAGAAAAATGATATTTAATTCCATTTATTTCCTGATAATCTTCATGTCCTTTACCAGCTATCAGTAAGCAAGAATTTTTTAGCTTTTCAATAATATTAACTCCTATATTTATAGCCTTTCTTCTATCTTTTTCAACAATTACAACCTTTTTACTTTTTAAACTTCTTCTATTGTTAATATTTTCAACTATCAAAGGGAAATTATTATTAAATTCATATTCACCATTTATATAAAAATATTCAAAAGATTTTATTCCTTCTATAATATCTCTTATTATATCTTCAGGCTTTTCATTTCTTGGATTATCAGATGTTATTATTATTAAGTCTGAATATTCAAAAGCTTTTTTCCCCATCTGAGGTCTTTTTGTTTTATCCCTATCCCCACCACAGCCAAATATTGTAATTAAATATATATAACCTAATTTTCTTAATTCATTTAAAACCTCTTCTAAAGCATTTTCAGTATGTGCATAATCAATATATATATCATTATCTTTAAAAGAAATTTTTTCAAGTCTACCCTTAACAAAAAAATCAAAATATTGATTATCTATATTTGGAATTTTCTTATACCTTAAATAATAAAGGGCTATTGCAACAATCAAATTATAACCATTATAAAAACCAATAAGTCCTGTCTTAATCTTATATTTTTTTTTAAATATTTTAATCAAATAAGTTGTTTCCCCCCTTTTTTCCTCAAGTTTTTCAAAGTAAAAATCAGCAGAGGGATCAGTTCCATATGTTAAAAGAGAAATATTATAATCTTCAGAAATCTTCAGATTTTTATAATAAGAAACTCTTTCTTTGACAAGATTAAAGTTTTTATCATCAATATTTGCAAGTACAAATTTTTGTTTTTTCCTAGAATGTGCAAGTAAATCTATTATTTTTAATTTTGCTTCATAATATCTATCTAATGTTTTATGAAAATCAAGGTGATCTATTTTCATATTAGTAAAAACAAGACCATCAAAATCAAGTGAATGAAATCTATATGTTTCGCTACCAATTGATGAAAACTCAACAAAAATATTTGAATTGATTTTTGTTTCACTTAATATTTTGTAAAGATCCCATACTTCTGGACTTGTAGGAGTAGAAAAATTAAATTTAATTTCCTTTTCATCCTCCATAATTCCTAATGTTCCTATAGAATAAGCTTTCTTTTTATATTTTATAAAAAATTGTCTTGATATATTTACAACAGAAGTCTTTCCATCTGTTCCTGTTACACCAACAATAAATTTCTTAGAATCTACTTTGTTAAAATATGAATTTTTCTTAACTTTAGATAAATCTTTTAAAAAGTTACTTTTTATATAAATTGCTTTTAATATAAAATTATAAAGTAATTTAGTGTTTGTTGTGTGTATAAATATTTTATTATTAATACTATTATAAAAAAAATACTCATCTTCATTATTAAAATTTAATAAAAAACAGTTTAAATTATCATAATTTTTTCCATTATAAGATATTTGTTCATTAAAATTTAAAACAAGAATATCCGCATTTTTATAAATTTTTCCAAAATCTTCATAAGGATCGTATTTACTACCTTTTATAAAAATAAATAAATTTAAATCTTTATTTTTTGTTTTACTGTCAATAATGTTGATTCTATTATCAATAAGAGTTTTTTTATTACCCTCATCATTATAGTAATTTTCATAGATATTGTGATTATTATTGATAGGCAAATTCAAAAGTTTTCTACTATCATGAAAAATATTAACCTTTTTATTGAAAAGATATTCATTTGAAAAAATAAGACCAAAACTAAAATCATTATCTATTTTTCTTATTCTATTTATATTATCTAATATAAAAATAATGATATTTTTAAATTTATAAGATTCTGACTTATTGAAAAGAAACTGAAACATTAAACCCCCTCCCAAAAACAAAATAAAAGTTTTAAAAATACGATTCTTTAATAAAATTTACTTCCTATCTATTATTAAAAGATCATCTTGTCCAATATCTTCATAGTTTGAATTTTTTATAATTTCTTCAATATTTTTTTCTTTAAGAATATTTTCTTTTTCAAGCTTTAAATTTTTATTTTCTTCCTCTAATTTTTCAATTTGTTCATTTATATTAATTAATTCCTTTTTTGTATTTATAATTTGATAAGAAATAAAAAAAAGTAATAAAAAAATTAAAATAAAAACTACACTATTAACTATTTTCATAAAAAATTCCTTTTTCCATAACAATTTTTTCATATATCCTTAATTTGGCAGATCTCGAAGATGGATTCATTTTTATTTCTTCATAATCAGGTACTATTGGTTTTTTATATACTTTTTTTATTACGCCCATTTTCTCAAATTCAATAAAATTATGTTTAACAACCCTATCTTCAAGAGAATGATATGAAACAATAAAAATCCTCCCATTTAATATCGTTCTTTGAGGTATATATGATAAAACTTTTTTTAAATTTTCAAGTTCATTATTTACAAAAATTCTCAAAGCTTGAAATACCCTTGTTGCCGGATCAATTCTAGTTTTTCTTCCAATAACCTTTATAACAACATCTCTTAATTCAAAAGTTGTTTTTATTTTTCTCTTTTTTCTCTCTTCAACTATTGCAATTGCAATTTTTTTCGAAAACCTTTCTTCTCCAAAATCTTTAAATATCTTTTCAAGTTTATCCAAAGGAAAATTATTAATAACATCAAAAGCACTATATTCACAATTTTTTGATAACCTCATATCAAGAGGTTGATCTTTCATAAATGTTATTCCTTTATTAGATTCTTTAATATGATACATTGATATACCAAGATCAAAAATAGCATAACTTATAAAATTTATTCCAACAATATTAAATATTTTTTCAATATTTACAAAATTTTCATTAAAAATAATTATTCTTTCTCCAAAATTTTTCAAATTTTCCTTAGCTTTTAAAAAAATATCATAATCCTGTTCAATTCCAATAATTTTTATAGTTGGAAATTTTTCAAGTATTATTTTCGAATATCCCCCTTCTCCTAAACAAGCATCAAGTAAAAAAAAATCCCCTTTTATATCATCAAAATTAATATTTTCTAAAATTTTATTAATTAAAACTGGTATATGATAATTCATAAAAACCTTCAATAAAAAGAATTATCGAATTAAAATAAAATTGTAAAAATACAAAATAAAAAAATTGTTAAAAAAAATAAAATAAAAATAAATAAAATAATTAATTAAATAAAAATAAAATTAAATAGGTAAAAAATTAAAATAAAATTAAATAAATTTCATAAATTAAATAATATTTTAAAAATAAGAAATAGAAAAATTATTTTTTTGAAAAATTATAAATTAAAAATCAAAATCTTTTATTTTTTTTGTGAGAGATTCAATCTGGTCTTCAGAATATTTAAATAACCCCTCCCAATTTTCCAAAGACCAGATTTCAATTTTTTGAATAGCACCAAGTAAAACAAGATCTTTTTCGATTCCAGCATAATTTAAAAATGGTTTTGGAATTGTAAATCTCCCCTGCTTGTCAAGTTCAACAGGTTTTGCTGGAAATATAAAAAACCTCATAAATAACCTATCTTCTTTATTTTTATAAAGAAGATTTTTTTTAAAGTTATTAATTACCTCCTCCCAATTTCCCTTTGGATAAAGAAGTAGACACTTTTCAAAACCCCTTGTTAATATCCATTCACCATTGCTGGAATCTACTTCATCCCCCTCCCCATTAATATTTCTAAAAGTGGCAGGCAACATAACTCTTGATTTTTCATCAAGTGTACAAAAATATTCTCCATAAAATAATTTTTCCACAAATTTCCACTTTTTACCACTTTTCTCCACATATTTTTATACATATTTTAAATTTGTCAATAGGATTTTAAAAATTTATTTAATAATTTTAAAAAATTGACAATAAGAAAATAACAATTAATTTAAAAAAAAATTGAATATAATAGTTTTTAAAATTGAATCTTTAGAATCATTTATTGATTGATATTCTTTAGGAAAGGAATATTTTATGGAAATTATTAAATCATTAATTTTATCTTTAGTTCAAGCATTAACAGAATTTCTTCCTATATCTTCTTCAGGACATCTTTTACTTTTTAAGAATATCTTAAATTTTAATAATTTTGGAGTTAACTATGACATCATAATTCATTTTGGTTCACTTTTTGCAATAATTTTATTTTTTTATAAAAATATAATTGTTCTTTTAAAAGGTTCGGTCATTGAAATTAAGAACTTTTTTGATAAAAATTCAGATTTTAATTCAACTAAAAACCTAAAAATTATTATTTTCTCTTTTATATCTACAATTACAACATTTATTATCTATAAAATCTTTGAAGATAAATTTTTAAATTTCATGGAAAATCCTAAAATATTGCCATTTTCATTTCTTTTTACAACATTTTTTCTTGTTTTAGGTTTTAGATTCAAAACTTATTATTTTAAGAAAAAATTAAATGAAAAAAAAGTTTATGAAAAAAATATTTTTTATTCAATTATTATAGGAATTATTCAATCAATGGCAATACTTCCAGGAGTTTCTAGATCTGGTTCAACCATTTCTTCTGCTTTTTTTTTCAATATTGAAAAAGAAGATGCATTTTTCTACTCATTTCTACTTTCTATTTTTGCAATTGTTGGAAGTGTTTTAATATCAATCTCAGAATTAAATTTATTGTCTGATTTTGCAAAATCTCCAATTTCTTACACTTTTGGTTTTATAGGGTCTTTTGTTTTTAGTTTTTTAACATTGAAACTTTTAAAAATCTTAATTAAAAAAAATATTTTCTTTTTATTTTCTATTTATACATTTATACTTTCCATAATCAGTTTTATAAAATTTTATTAAAAATTAAATAGAAATGAATTTTAAATTTGATAACTTTATAAAAATAAATATCTTAAGTTCTGGATCAAATGGTAATTCAATAATTATAGAGTTTAAAGACAACAATGTAATTATAGATCTTGGATTATCTAAAAGAGAATTTTTTAAAAGATCTAAAATATTAGATATTAATTTTGAGAAAAATAATATTGTTCTTATAACACATTTTCATTCAGATCATATAAAAGGATTAATAAATATTATTGGAGAATTAAATTCAATAAATTTTATTTCTAATTTTAATTCTATAGAAAAAATTTTTTCTGAAAATAAGAAAAATAATAAATCTATTGATTTTAATAGTTTCTTGAACAAAAATAAATTTTTTACATTTTATTTTGAAAAGAAAAATTTTATAAAAAATATAAATGGTTTCTTTTTTTATCCTGTAAAAACTTTTCATGATGATATTGATCCATCAGCTTTTTTAATTTCTATTGAAAATAACAAAATTTTTTATCTTACTGATACAGGAAAAGTTGACCAAAAGATGTATAAATTAGCCCAGAATTCTGATATAATTTTTATAGAAGCAAATTATGATGATGAACTCTTAATAAAATGTAGCTACCCTTATCATTTAAAAAAAAGAATCTCTTCTGAAATCGGGCATCTTTCAAATAATCAAGCAATTAATTTTATAATAGAAATAATTAATATTTTTTTTGAAAATAAAGATAAATTTTCTTCCTATAAAACTATTAATAGCAATAATGAAATAAAAAATATTTATAATGATAAAATGAAAATTGAAAAATATTTTTTCTTTTGTCATCTTTCAAAAAATTCAAACAATCCTAAACACCTTTTTAATCTAATTATAAAAGTTTTACATGATAATTTTTATAATAAATATAATTATAACATCTATGAATATGAAAACTCTTTTACAAATAAAATTGAAGAAAATAAAGGATTTGATAAGGAGATCATAATAGAAATAGAAAATTTTTATTTCAATATTAAAATAATAGAGAGAAATAAAACATATTCATATCTTTTTAGCAACAACACACATAACATCGCCGAGATTAAATCTCTTAACAAAAATATCCATAAATGATTTAAATTTTTTCAATTTAAATCCAACTGGAATAAACCCCCATGATTCTTGAAAATATGGTTCAAAACCTACTTCTTTAAGAATTTTTATTAATGTTTTTTTTGTAAATAAAACAAGATGATCAGGAATTGCTGATCTCCAATCTTTTTTATACAGATAGAAAGCTGGAGAATCTAATCTCGGAGTCGTCACTATTATAGAACCACCAGGGATTAATATTCTTCTAACCTCTTTTAGAAATTCTTTTGGATCTTTTAAATGTTCTATAAGATGAGAAAAATGAATTATATCAAAATAATTATCAGGTAATTTAGCATTTTCTAAAGTATCATTTATTACATTTACATCAAAATTTTTCTTTGCAAATTCTGCTGATTCTTTACAAACCTCAATACCTAATTCTTGCATTTTTAAATCTTTAAAATATCTTAAAAGTAAACCAGTGGCACTTCCTATATCAAGGATCTTTTTCCCTTCAAGAGGTGCAAATCTATTTTCAAAATCAATATCTTTTAATGTTAATCTTTGAAGATGATGAAAATTTTGGTGATTTTTAATCTCATATTCAAAATATTTCTCATCATACCTATTTTTTAAATGTTCAAATTTAGGTTGTAATTCTTGATAAACAATCCCACAATTTTTACATTTTACATAGTAATATTTTTCAAACTTTAAATAAATTTTCTTTTTAAATGAACTGCACAATGGACAATTTTTAAGTTCATGTTCCTCATTCTCACGAATATTATTTCTCATATAAATATCTTCATCTTTTGATGTTGCAAAAAAATTTTCTTCTTTATTATTTAATTTATCAGACATATATTTTCCTAAATATATATTAACTTTTAATAAATTTTTTATTTATTCTTTTTTAATATAACATAATATCCATTTATAATTTTCGAGTATATACTAATTTTCTCAAATTTTATTCTACATACTTTTTGGGAAACTTCTATAACTTTTCCATTTGCTTGTATTTCGTTATCTTTGAAAAATAAATCAAATTCTTTATCTTTCAATTTTAAATTTTTTGAATCAAGAATTATAATTTCATCATTTACTTTCACCCCATTTTCATAACCTATATTTACAATAGCTTCATTCCCTTCAACTTTTATAATCTCTGCCCTTAAAGGTATAAGAGGGTTTATAAGTTCAAAAAAATAATATATTGTATCAAGTAAAGCAAACTCACTTTTATAATAGATTCTTTTTTCAAACATTTTTTGAAGATTTGCACTATTATAAACTGATAATTTTATATCAATATCATTCACGATATTATAAGCATTATAAACAAGAAAAAGATCTATATTGTTTTTAGTCGAGTATTTTGATATTGATTCAAGAGTATTAAACTTTTTATCAACTAAAATAACATTAAAATTTTTTGCATAAAGACTTAAAACATCATATATAAATTTTTGTAAATATTTTAGTTGAAATTCATCATAATTCAAATCATCTTCAATATATAAAAAAATACCTAAATTAATTTTAGTAGAATTAAAAATTTCTTTATTTGCAAGTAAATTATACTTTGATTCAAGAGTGTTTTTTATATATTTTTCAAGAATTTCTTTATTTTTTTTAAAACTATCATTTCCATAAGCCTCAATCAAAATATATTGCTCCATTTGTTCGAATATTAAGTTTTTTGTTTTTAAGATATTCAAATAAAATGCCCTATAATCAATATTTGAAGGTTCAAGCAAAGTCGCTAATTTTACAAAATATTCCCCTTGGTTTACATATCCATTTTTATAAAAAAATTGTCCCCACTTAAAAATATCTTTAGCTACTTCTGATCTTAAAGATATATTTAATTCCCTATTTTGAATCAAAATTTCTCTCAAAATACTTGAAAGCAACTCATCTCCCTTAAAATATTTCAAACTTTGCTGAATTAGCATAATAGCTTTATCATATTCTTTTTTTGAAATATATATATCAATTAGTGGCCATATATAATTTAAATTTTGGGGATCCATTTTTATCAAAGTTTCATAAATTTCTTCACTTCTTTCTATGTTTCCATTGTATTTTGTTAGTTTCCCTTCGAAGTACATTGCAATTTCATTATTTGGATTTAATTTGTAAAGTGTCTGAAGATAGAAATTAGCATTTTGAAAATCACCTCTTTCCCAAAAAAAATAAATTAACTCTTCATATATCTCTTCTTGATAAGGGGAAAGATTTATAGATTTTTGAAGATAGTTGATGGCTGTATCTTTTGAACCTAAACTATAATAATATTTATAAAGCAAAAGATAAGTTTTCCAGTCATTTGGATAATCTTTCAATATGTTTTGATATATATTTAAAGCTTGAGGTAAATAACCTTGCTTTAAATATATTTCAGCTTCTAAATAATAAGACTCAAGATAAGTTGGCTTTAATTTTTTTACTTTATTAATATATTGAAAAGCTTTTTCAAAATTATTTAAATATCTATAATTCAATGCTATATGATAAATTAGAAGATAATCTGTTGAAACAAGTTCTTCTGCTTTTAAAAAATAATCAAGACTTAAATTATAATTTTTTAAATTAAAATAGGAAAGCCCAAGATAAAAAATAGCATTATAATAATTTTTATTTAATTCCAAAGCTTTAAGAAAATATTCTATAGCTTTAATATAATCCTTTTCATTAAAAGCTTTAACACCATTATTATAATATTCAATAGGGGAAGCTGAAATAAAAATAAAAAAATAAATAAAGATAAAAATTAAAAGATAAGGCTTTTTTATTTTAATTTTTTTTAAACAATTTATTTTATAATTCATAAAAATATTCCTTTTATTATTAGCTTTTTCTTATATTAAATAATTAATAATTTTAATAAAAATTTGTTTCAATTAAAATTTTATTTTAAACTAACCAAAAATTTATTTTAAGGATTTTTTATTTTCATATAGTATCCAAGCCAATTTTTGCCTACTCTACCATTATAATTAACCTCAACCATAACTTTTCTAAAAATATCTTCTTTATATAAAAAGGGTGATTTATAAAAAACAATATAGAGAGGAGATTGGTAATTTTTAAACTTTAATAAAACTTTTTCAGCACTAAAAAGTTCATCCCCTTCAAAAAAAGCACCATTTGTCTTTGAAGCAAGTTCTTTTAAAAAAGTTTTTCCACTTCCATTTCCTACATAAAAAATATAAAAAGGGATATAATTAGCCTTTGCATAATTTATAATATCATTTTGAGAATAATATAAGAAAGATTCATTTTTAAAATTTCCATCAGTTATATAAATAACTCCTCCTTTTGTAAATTTATGAAAAAATGAAGATATAGATGAATATAAAGTTCTTTCAATATTACTATATATTTTATAATTTTCTTCCTTTTTTACATTATCTAAAATTGTAAGTTTATTAAAATTAAAATCATTTATCTCATTTTCAATAGTATTCATAAAATAGTTATATTTTATTTGCCCTTCATCAGAATTAAAAATTTGATTTAAAATTGAAACAACTTTATCAATTTTATCTCTCATTGTTGGAATAGCATCAACAACTATAGATAAAGCTTTATATTCATCCCTTATATATGAATATTCTGAAGACAATCTTGTAATTTTAGTATCATATTCCCAAAATGAAAAATTTGAATCATTTAGACCATATATTGTATTTCCAAATTGATCTTTTACTGAAACATAACACACAACAAGTGGCCAGCTTCTTATATCAATTCTTTCAAGTTTAACATCAAGATTTAAGTATAAAGCATTTCTTGGAACAAAATATATGATTTCAGATTGATACGGATCAGTTACAATCATATTTTGGTTTTTATCAAGTAAAAGATAGTATGGATCAAAAAACTGATAATCTCCTATTTCCACTTTATCAATTGTTTTTAATTCAAAATTATAAATATAAATTATTTTATCATCAATAATATAAAGATACTTATTATAAAAAAGATATAAACCTTTAGGTTTTTTTAATATACCTTCTCCTATTGAATAAAAATAGTTCCCCCAAGGATCAAAAACATCTATTCTTTTATTATAAAAATTGCTAATGTATAAAAGGTTTCTTTCATAATCATAAACAATATCTACAGGTTTATAAAAGTAACCATAATCTGAGCCATAATCACCAAATGAAAAAAGAAAATTTCCATCTTTATCAAATTTAACAATTCTATTTTTTCCTTGATCTATACAATATAGTTGCCCTTCTCTATCTATTGCAAGACCAGCAGGACCTTTTAATATTTTATTGTTGTTTTTATCAAGACCAATCCTTTTTAATATAGAACCTTTTTTATTTATTTTATAAATTATATCATTTTTGTAATCAGAAACATATAAAGTATCATCTTCTTCATTAAAAACTAAATCATATGGATAACCTAAAAATTTTCCAAAAATATTAAGAGATCTTGTAATTTCTCCATTTACAAGTTCCATAACAGAGTAACCTCTATGAGAAGCAAAATAAACGTTATTTCTTGGATCTACATCAATCCCTAATGGCCAGATAAAAAAGTTATTTTTGATGTTTTTCCCATTAATTTTCGAGAAAAATGTAAATTGATCTATTTTAATCTCTTTTTTAAGTTTTCCTTCTTGAAACATTATATTATTAACCATGTTTTCAAGATGTTGATCTTCAAACCCTAATTCTTTTAAATTAGTCCATTCAACCAAAGCATTTTGAATAAAACCAGATTTAATATAAGCCCAACCTAAAAAATATCTTGCAAGAAAATCTTTTGGATCAAAAGACACAGCCTTTTTTAAAGATAAAATAGCCTGTTGATAAAATTCATTATTATAAAAAAGAATCCCATCCTTTCTATTTATATCTGCTTTTACAAGGTCAGCTTTACTTTGAGATAAGAAAATAGAAGATATAATAACAATAATAATTAAAGATAATTTCTTCCCTTTTTTCAAATCCCCCTCCCATCTATAAAACTTAGATATTTATAAAACTTAAAATTCAAACTTCTTTAATTTTCAGTTAAATTTTACAATATGAAAAAAAAAAGTAAACACTTAAATGTTGAAAAATATTTTTTTTGTTTTATTTAATATTAAGAAATATAATAATTATTTAGGAGAAAAAATGAATAGAAAACTATATTTCGTTTTAATTGTTTTTTTATCTTTTTATTTATCAGTTTTAATACCATGTACTATATTCGCTCAAAGTTTTACAACAGTTAATGTTACAATTACATCTAATGTAAAAGCTCAAGTTTATATCAATGATTCTTATAAAGGTGATACACCTTTAACTTTAAAACTTCAAGTTGGAAGGTATAAGTTAAAACTCGTTGCATCAGGATATAATACTTTAGAAACTTCTATTGAAGTAAAACAAACAGGTTCAAATACCTTTAACTTTAATTTAACTCCAATTATTCAAACCCCTTCAACACCAACTCAGACAGGATATGGAACTCTTATTGTAACTGCTGATTATCCTTCATATGTTTATTTAAACAACATAAGAGTAGGTGAAACTCCATTTAATAAATCTGTTCAAGCAGGAACTTATACTCTTATTGTTGAACCTAAAGATAAGAAATATCCAGCTCAAACAAGAACAATAACTGTCAATGTCAATCAAACAACTTCTGTACAGATTCAATTTATAGTTGCTCAAAAATATAATATAAACATAAATTCAAATATTTCCTGTCAGGTATATATAAACAGTCAACTTGTTGGAAACACCCCTTTAGTTATAACTCTTGATGAAGGGACATATTCTTTAAGGCTTGTTCCAAGAGTATCAGGATATCAAGAACTCAATACTTCTATAGTTGTTAATTCAAATAATACATTTAATTTTACTTTACAACAACTTGTTTATAGCATTGGTATTTCAACAAATGTTCAATGTGATGTTTATATCAATGGTAACCTTGTTGGTATATCTCCTCTAACTACAAATTTACCAGCAGGCACATATACTTTGAGACTTGTTCCAAAAGTTTCAGGTTATCAGGAAATAAACACAACTTTTTCTGTTACTCAAAACAACAATTATGTTTTCACTCTTGAAACTGTAAAAGTTGCTATTAAAGTAAATCTACCTCCTTCTGCTCAACTTTATATAAACAATGAAAAAATAAACTACAATCCAAATAATAATATAATCTACCTCGCACCTGGTAAATATAAAATCAAAATAGTTTATCATGATTTTACAATAGAAAAAGAAATAACAATAGAAGCAGGAAAAACTATAACTATAAGCTTGATTATGGATATGATTATTTCATATTAATTTAAATAAAATTAAAAAAAATAAAATGGGGTATCATAATCTGATACCCCTTTATTTAAAATTAAAAACTTTTAAAAATTAAATTATAAATTTTTAATTTTAAATATATTAAGATTAAAATTTCAAAAAATAGAATATATTTTGAGAAAAACTTATAATATTATTTAACTAATTTTTAATCATAGATCTTAATTATATAATAATCGTAGCCCCCATTATTTGTTACTCCAGGTATATTTGTTGAATAAGAACTTCCAGCCACAATATATCCTCCATCTGATGTTTGACAGATTGAATATGCATTATCATAACCACTCCCACCATACATTTTTTGCCAGTGTATAATTCCAATATCAGGAGTAGCTGTTATACTTACTCCTGCTGACTCCTGGCCTATGTAATTACCTGTTTTCAAAGTAAATGTATATAATACCTCATTTGTTAAACCTGTTATTGTATAACTTTGTAACCATGAAGGTAATTCTATTTGTTTATTTCCAGGCGTGTATGTTATTTTTATTACTGTAAAATATTTATCTATCTTACTATCCCAAGTTAAAGTAACTTTTTTATTACCGGGGATAGCTTTTACATTATAAAGTTCTGATGGAGGATTAATATGAAAACATCCATAAAAAAATGTTAAAAGAATAAATATCATTAAGATAATTATTAATGTTTTTCTTTTTATTAAAGTTCATTTTTTAATCTCCTTTTTTATACCCTTTTATATTATGCTTTATTTAATAATTTTATTTTAAAGTTTATTATTATTTTATTTCTATTTTTAGTATATTTATTTTATTACTTTAATTTATATCTTATTATATCATAATTTCAATTATTTAAAAATTCAAAATTTTATATCATCTTTTTATATTCTTGCTTATTTGAATTATTTTAAATATATTTTAAAAATTTTTCTTGACATTTTATTTTTTTGTTTAAAAATTTTTGTGGTATAGCCACCAACCATTTGATTTTAAAAATTAATTTTCAAAAAAATATGAGAAGCTAAAAAAATTTATTTATATAAAAAAGGTTTAAGAATGAGTTATAATTTTGATAAAATAATAAATGAATCATTAAAAGATAAATTTATCAAATATTTCGAAAAACTTATATTGTCTGGGGAATTAAAAATTGGAGATAAATTGCCCCCAGAAAGAGAACTTGCTAAAAAACTAAATATAAGTAGACCAATAATTCATGAAGGACTTGTTGAATTACAAAAAATGGATCTAATAAAAATAATTCCAAGAAAAGGAACCTTTGTTAATGATTATTTAAATGAAGGATCAATTTATTTTCTTGAATCTCTTCTTCGATATAATGATTATAAACTAAATATTAATTTATTAAAAGATTTTCTTGAAATTAGAATTCTTTTCGAATCATATACAGCAAAAAAAGCTGCAATAAATAGAACGAGAGATAATATTGAAAAATTAAAAAAAATAATTGAAAATGAAGAAAAAATAAATTTTGAAATAAAAGATTTAATTAAAGATATCTCTTATAACCACCCTGAATTTATAAATAATATTAAACCAAACAATAGAGAAGAAAATAACAAAAACTTATTACTTTTAATAGATCTAATTAAAAATGATATTAAAATTAAAAATAGAATTTTTTCTATAAGTTCAAGTTTTGCAGATCTTGACTTTAATTTCCATCTCGAAATTTCACATGCTACAAAAAACAATATTTTTTATTTACTTATAAATTCATTTAAAAACCTTTATAAAGCAATACTTATCCATTTTTATGAAAATATTTTTGTAATAGAACCTATAACTAAAATGCACAATGATTTATTCTTATCTATTTTAAATAAAGATGAAATAAAAGCTGAAAAGATTATGAATGATATTTTAAATTTTGGAGAAATAGAACTTAAAAAAATATTAAAAATTGAATAAGAGATGTATATGAATAATAAAAATAATATTTTTAGTAAAAACTTTTCAAAAAATGAAAAATTAGAAATTCAAAAACTACACAACAATTTTGACACAAATCAAAAAAAACAAATTATTTTAAAAGAAAAACAAAAAGCTATTGAAAATATTAAAAAAAATTTTACTAAAATTGGTTTAAAAAATATTGAAATCGATACTTATAAAAATTCAATAATTTTATCAGGCAATGTTAAAACACTTGATGACAAAATAAAAGCTGGATACCTAGCAGCAAATAAAGGGTTTAAAGGTGTTGTTAATTACATCAAAATTGAAGGGATTGAAGAAGATAAAATTTCTCTTCCCCAAATAAATGACTCTATTCTTGAAGGAAAATATTTTGATGTAACCATTATCGGTGCTGGAGTTATAGGTTGTGCAATTGCTAGTGAACTTTCAAAATATGATCTTAAAATTGCATTGCTCGAAAAAGAAAATGATGTTGCAAAACATCAATCTTCAAGAAATGATGGAATGATTCATGTTGGATTTGCAGCTCCAATTGGTTCTAAAAGAGCTTATTACAATGTTCTTGGTAATCAACTTTATACTAAAATTACAGAAGAATTAAATGTTCCTTTTAAAAGAGTCGGAGAAATTATTTTATTAGGAGAAAAGGTATTTAAAATACTTAAACCACTCTTTTTCAATAGAGCAAAAAAAAATAATATAAAAAACTTTGTTTATCTTTCCAAAAATCAAATATTAGCAATGGAACCAAATCTTGATGATAATTTTTATGGTGGTTTTTATCTTGAAGATGCTGGAGTTTTAAATCCATTTGATCTCACAATTGCATTAGCTGAAAATGCTATAACAAATGGTGTATCACTTTTTTTAAATACAGCATGTATAGGTTTTGAAAAGGAATTTAATAAAATAAAAATAGTTAAAACAAATAGGGGAAATTTTTTCTCAAAGGTTATAATAAATGTTGCTGGTCTTTATAGTGATTATATAGCTGAACTTGCAGGAGATAGATTTTTTTCAATTCACCCAAGAAAAGGAGTAGATATTATTCTTGATTTAAAAACCCAATCTTTTCAAAAACATATTATTTCAAAAATAACTTTTAAATCATTAAATTCTAAAACAAAAGGTGGAGGTATTATTCCAGCTATAGAAGGAAATATTCTTGTTGGTCCTACTGCTTGCGAAACAATTTATAAAGAAGATTATAAAACAGATGAATCACATATTGATGAACTTGTGAAAAAAATGTCAATAAATAAAAAATTAAATAAGTCTCAAATAATTACATACTTTGCTGGAAATAGAGCATGTACTTTTGAAGAAGATTTTATAGTTGAAAGGTCTGAAAATATTAAAAATTTAATTTATGCTGCAGGAATTCAATCACCAGGACTTGCCTCAGCACCTGCAATAGCAATTGATATTGCAAACTTAACTCTTGAAACATTAAAAGAAATTTCAAAAGATGAAGGAATATATAATTTTGAAATAAAAGAAAATAAGCAATTTAATCCTATACGAAAAAAAATTCCAAGACTGAATCTTCTTTCAATCGAAGAAAGAGCAAAACTTATAGCAAAAAACCCATTATATGGAAAAATTATATGTAGATGTGAACAAATATCAGAAGGAGAAATAATCGATGCTTTAAATTCTCCAATTGAAGTAGCTGATCTTGATGCAATAAAAAGAAGAACAAGAGCTCAAACAGGAAGATGCCAAGGTGGTTTTTGTACACCAAGAATTATGGAACTTATTTCAAAACATAAAAATATTAAAATGACTCAAATTACTAAAAAAGGTGGAAATTCCTATATTCTTTATAAAGAAACAAAAGAGGACATTAAGTATGATAAATAAATTTATAAATCATAGTATAAATTTTGAAGAAAAATTAAATGATATTGAATATGAAAAAATTAAAAATTTTATAAAAAACAATTTGATTTATAAAAGTAAAATTTTTAATATAACTGTTATTGGTGGGGGACCTGCCGGTCTTGCAGCGGCTTACGAAGCTCAAAAAAATATCGAAGATGTCATTTTAATAGAGAGAGAAGAAAAACTTGGTGGAATATTAAAACAATGTATACATGATGGATTTGGTCTTGTAAAATTTAATAAAAAATTAACAGGGCCTGAATATGCAGATATTTATATTCAAATGATAAAAAAAAGTAAAGTTGAAGTTTTTTTAGAAACATTTGTATTAAAAATAGAAAAAAAAATTATTGAAAATGAAAAGATATTTGAACTTATACTTGTAAATAAAAAAAATAATATTTTCAAAATTTTAACAAGATCTCTTATACTTTCAACAGGATGCAGGGAAAGAACTTCAAAGCAAATATTTTTACATGGCACAAGACCGTCTGGAATATATACAGCAGGACTTGCACAATACTTTATAAATATTCAAGGTTATTTGCCTGGAAAAAATGTTGTAATTTTAGGTTCGGGTGACATTGGATTAATTATGGCAAGAAGGTTAACTCTTGAAGGAGCAAAAGTATTAGGAGTTTATGAAATAAAAGATGAACCTTCAGGGCTTACAAGAAATATTGTCCAGTGTTTAAATGATTATAATATCCCATTATATCTTAGAACAACTATTAAAGAAGTTCATGGGAAAGAAAGAATAAATGGAGTCACAATAGTAAAAGTTGATGAAAATTTAAACCCAATAAGCGGTACGGAACAATTTATTCCATGTGATACTTTAATACTTTCAGTAGGGCTTATACCTGAAAATGATATTATAGATTCTTTAAATATTAAAATATCAAATGAAACAAAAGGACCTATTGTAAATCAAACATTAATGACTGATGAAGAAGGTGTATTTTCCTGTGGTAATTCTCTTCATGTAAATGATCTTGTAGATTATGTTTCTGAAAGTGCAGAAATAGCTGGTTTTTGGGCTACTAATTATATAAAAAATAAATCAAATTTTAAAAAAGAAGAAATCGAAGTAAAATTTGATAATAATATATTATATGTAGTTCCTCAAAAAATTGATTTAACTAAATTGGGAAAATTTCCTTTATTTTTCAGAAGTAAATATACCTTTAAAAATAAAACATTAAAAATATTTGATAATATTGGCAATGAGATTTATACTAAAAAATATATTAGTTTGAGACCTCCTGAAATGGAAAAAATAGAGATTGATATTAATAGATTAAATAAAAACATAAAATCTATTTCATTAAGTCTTAATTAAAAAAATAATTATAAACTATTATTAAAAAAAATAATAAAAATAATTAATAGGTAAAAAGTATGTCTGAAAAAGAAATTATTTGTATCCAGTGTCCTTTAAGCTGTAAAATAATTGTCAAATTCGAAGAAATAAAAGAAAAAGATTTAAAGATATTATCAATACAAGCTAACAAATGCATTAGAGGAAAAGAATATGCTGAAAAAGAGATCATAAACCCAGAAAGGACAATAACTACAACAGTAAAAACAATTTTTGAATTTTTTCCAAGATTACCTGTTAAAACTGATAAAGATGTTCCTTTGAAAGATATTTTTCATTTTATGGAAGAGATAAACAAGATAGTAGTAAAAGAAAAAATAAAAATAGGGGATGTTGTTGCTTATAATCTTCTTGAAAAAGGTATTAATCTCATAGCAACTTCCTCAATTGATATTAATGAAAATTAATAAATTCAAATAAGTGAAATTTTGTTTGAAAAAGTTAATAAAAAAATTAATTATACATAAATTTTAAAATAGAAAAAAGGTGGTAAATATGGAAAAATATATTTTATCAATAGATTGTGGAACTCAAAGTTTAAGAACACTAATTTTTAATCATTATGGTAATCTTATAGCTAAATCAAAAATCGAATATGAACCATACTATAGTTTAAAACCTGGTTATGCTGAAAAAAATCCTGAAGATTATTATCAAAGCTTAATCAAAGGAACAAATGAATTAAAGATAAACTATCCTGAAATTTTTAATAAGATAGAAGCGATAGCAATAACAACTCAAAGAGATACATTAACATTTGTTGATTCAAATGGGAATCCTGTAAGAGATTCTATTTTATGGCTAGATACAAGAAAAGCAAGAAATACTTTTAAACCCAATTTTTTATTAAAAATGGGGCTTGAGTTTGTAGGTATGCTTGAACCTGTAAAAACAACTGAAATAAACGGAAAAATAAATTGGTTAAAACAATTTGAACCAGAAAATTACGAAAAAACATATAAAGTACTTCAAGTATCAGGTTATTTAAATTTTAAATTAACAGGAAATTTTAAAGACTCAATAGCCTCACAAATAGGACATATTCCTTTCAATTATAAAAAACTTAGATGGTCAAATAATAATGAATTAAACTATAAAATTTTCCCTGTTGAAAATGATAAACTCCCCGAACTTGTTGAACCTGGTTCTATAATAGGCTATATCACTGAAAAAGCTTCTTTTGAAACTGGACTAAAAAAAGGTATATCTGTTATAGCTGCTGGTTCAGATAAAGGTTGTGAAACAATTGGTATGGGTGTTATAGATACAAATATGGCAAGTTTAAGTTTTGGAACAACTGCAACTATTCAAACAACTTCAAAAAAATATTTTGAACCTATCAAATTTATGCCTGCATATCCTGCCCCTATTAAGGGATACTTTAATCCTGAAGTTGAAATATTTAGAGGTTATTGGATGATAAAGTGGTTTAAAGAAGAGTTTTGTCATAAAGAAAATGAAGATGCTAAGATTAAAGGTATACCTGTAGAAAAAATTTTGAATGATTTTTTAAAAGATATACCTGCTGGTTCTTTAGGTCTTATTGTCCAACCTTACTGGACCCCAGGATTAAAATTTCCATCAGCCAAAGGAGTAATTCTTGGTTTTGGAGATGCTCATAAAAAACAACATCTTTATAAAGCTGTAATCGAGGGACTTGGATTTGCTTTACTTGAAGGAAAAGAGAGCATAGAAAAAGCTGGAAAATGTAATATTGAAAAAATAATGGTTTCAGGGGGTGCTTCTCAAAGTGAAGAGATATGTCAAATAACTGCAGATATTTTTAATAAAAATCTCTTAATGGGAGAAACTTTTGAAACTTCTGGACTTGGAGCAGCAATTATAGGGGCTTATGGAATTGGTATATATTCAACTATTTTTGAAGCTATAAATAAAATGGTTAAATATAAAAAAGAGTTCATCCCTTCTTCTAAAAATTCAGAAATTTATCATAAACTTTATTCAAAAGTTTATAAAAAAATATTTAATAGATTGCATGATCTTTATTATGAAATAAGAGAAATAACAGGATATCCTGAAAAGATCCTTTAATTAAACTAAAAAAATATGATAAAAATAATTAAAAATAAAATAAATTAATAAACATATTAGAATTATATAGAATTCAAAATATAAAAATTTTAAAAATAAAAATAAAAACTTTATTAAAGGAGAAAAAGATGAATAAAAATAAAAGATTTGAACCAAATTGGTTTGAAGGGGATCTTCCTCCAAGATCTTATAGATCAATTTTTAAGTGGGGAAATCCTAAAGAATACAAACATCCAAACTATCAACTTTTCAAACTTATGAAAAAAACTTTTAATATGACAGATGAAGATTTCAAAAATCCTATAAATTTAGGACTTGAAGAGATAAATTTCGAGATTCCTTCAAAACTTGATAAAAAACATATAATGTTCTTTGAAAATTTATTAGGAAAAGAAAATATTTCAACAGATACTTATATAAGAGCTTCTGTTGTTTATGGAAAAACTATGTATGATATTTTAAGATTAAGAAATAAAATTTTAGAAAATTTACCAGATTTAGTCATTTATCCATCAAATAAAGAACAAATTTATGAAATAGTAAAATATTGTAATGAAAACAAAATAAATATATATGTTTTTGGTGGTGGTTCATCCGTTACAAGAGGAGTTGAACCTACAAAAGGCGGTATTACAATCGATACAAGAAAAAATTTCAATAAAATAATAAGATTAAGTGAATTGAATCAAACAGTTACAGTTCAACCAGGAATTTCAGGACCTAATTTAGAAAAAGCTTTAAATAATGCAAAAAATTTGTTTAATACAAAACACAATTATACATGTGGTCATTTTCCACAATCTTTTGAATATTCTGTAGTTGGTGGCTGGGTTGTTACAAAAGGAGCTGGACAAAACTCAACATATTATGGAAAAATAGAACATCTTGTAATTGCTCAAGAATATATAACAACAAAAGGAATTATTAAAACTTTAGAATTTCCAGCAGATGCAACAGGTCCTGATATTGATCAAATTATGATGGGAAGTGAAGGTACTTTTGGAATTTTAACAGAAGTTACATTAAAAATATTCAGATATATGCCTCAAAATAGAAAATATTTTAGTTTTATTTTTAAAAATTGGGATGATGCCAAAAATGCTCTAAGAGAAATAATGCAATCAGAATCTGGATATCCTTCAGTTTGCAGATTATCAGATCCAGAAGAAACAGATGTAGCATTAAAATTATATAAAGTTGAGGGGACAATAATTGATAAATTAATGAAAATTTATGGTTATAAACAGGGAGAAAGATGTTTATTTCTAGGCACATCGGATGGTTCAAAAGGTTATACAAAACTAGTTGCTAAAAATGTAAAAAAAATCTGCAAAAAATATGGTGCAATGAATTCTACTGGTTTTGTTGCAAAAATTTGGGAAAAAGATAGGTTTAAAGATCCTTACTTAAGAGAAGATCTACTTGATTATGGTATAATAATTGATACACTTGAATGTTCTGTAAACTGGGAAAATATAGAAACAATTCATCAAAAAGTTAGAGAATATATAAAATCAAGACCTCAAACAATATGTATGTCTCACATCTCTCATTTTTATCCTCAAGGAGGAAATCTATATTTTATTTTTATTGGAAAATTTGAAATGAATGAATTTGTAGAATTTCACGCAGGAATTCTTGAAACAATACAAAAATCTGGTGCAACAATGAGTCATCATCATGGAATAGGCAAACTTTTTGCACCATGGTTTCCTAAACAAATTGGACAAAATCAATATGAAATATATAAAGTTTTAAAAAATTATTTTGACCCAAACTTTATCTTTAATCCTGGAGGAACTCTTGGCTTTGATGGATATGTTCAAGATTTAGATAAAAACCTTCATAAACAATAAAAAAATTATATTTATTTTAAATTGTTCCTTTTTTTATTTTTTTTATATGATAAATTTACCTAGTCTATGATTTTACAAAATTATCATACACATTGTAATCTTTGTGATGGGAAAGACACTCTAAAAGATATAGTTGAAAAAGGTATTGAATTAAATATCAAAGTTCTTGGGTTTTCATCACACTCACCTCTTCCTTTTAAACAAGATTGGGTTTTAAGTAAAGAAAATTTACAAATCTATTTAAATGAACTTGAAAAATTAAAAAATAATTATTTAAATAAAATTTCAATAAAAAAGGGCCTTGAGGTTGATTATATTCCAAATACTCTATCCCCTGAAAAAGTAAAAAATGATTATAAATTAGATTATGTAATTGGTTCTATTCATTTTGTGGAATTTGATATAAATAATCCTATTACAGTGGATAGCTCTTTTGAAGATTTTAAGATTTTACTTAAAAATTATTACAAAAATAATATAAAAAATCTAATAGAAGATTATTTAAATCGTATTTCTCAAATGTGCAAAAATAATAAAATAGATATTATTGGGCATTTTGATCTTTTTAAAAAGAATAATAGAAAAAATATTTTCTTTAATCAAAATGATAATTGGTATATTGATTTAATCGAAGAAACATTAAAAAAAATTAAAAAATATTCATATTACAAAAATAATGTTTTACTTCCTTTATTTGAAATAAATACAGGTGGAATGGCAAGAAAATACCTAAATGAACCATATCCCTCATATAAAATTTTAAAATTATTAAATAAATATGGATTTTCTATAATTATAAATACAGATTGTCATGATAAAAATTATCTTCTCTATTTTTATAAAGAATCTATTGAAATTGCAAAAGAGGCTGGATTCAAACATATATGTTCTCTTGATGAAAATAATAATTGGATAAATATTAATTTGTAAGGTAATTTATGGAAACTATAAAAAATTTATATAAAATTGGCCCAGGACCTTCTTCAAGTCATACTATTGGTCCTGCAAAAGCTACAAGCCATTTTATAAAAGAATTAATTAAAAAAAATATAACCTGTTATAAATTAGAAATCTTTCTATATGGTTCTCTCGCTTTGACAGGTTTAGGTCATCAAACTGATAAAGCAATAATAAATGAAATTAAAAAAGAAATTAGTAATGAATCAAAAAATGAAAAGGAAAGTATAAAAAATAAAACTTTTTCAAAAAATTTAATTTATGAAATTATTTGGCAAAAAAATGAAACTATTCCATTTCATCCAAATGGAATTAAATTTATAGCATATGATAAATATAATAATAAAATAATGGAATCAATCTTTTATAGTATTGGTGGGGGAGATATTGTTGAAGAAAAAGATGGAAAAATTGTAAAAGAAGAGGTAAAAAATATTTATCCTTATACTAAAATAGAAAAAATACTCGAATATTTAAAAGAATCCGGAAAATCTTTCTGGGAATTTGTTGAAGATATTGAAGGAAAAGATATTTGGGATTTTTTAAGAAATATATGGCATACGATGACTAAGTCTATAGAAAGAGGATTAAAAAACGAAGGTGTTCTTCCTGGAACTCCAAAACTTCCAAGAAAAGCATCTATATACTATACAAAATCATTAGGATATAAAGGTACACTAAAAAAAAGAACTCAGATTTTTTCTTATGCTTTAGCTGTTGCTGAAGAAAATGCATCTGGAAATATTGTTGTTACTGCTCCAACATGTGGCTCTGCAGGAGTATTGCCAGCTGTACTATACCACATAAAAAATGAATACAATGCTGATGAAAATAAAATCTTAAGAGCATTGGCAACAGCAGGTTTAATTGGAAATATAGTTAAATTTAATGGATCTATATCAGGAGCTGAAGTAGGATGCCAGGGAGAAATTGGAGTTGCATGTGCTATGGCTTCTGCTGCTTCAACTCAAATATTTGGAGGAACCCCTTCTCAAATAGAATATGCAGCTGAGATGGCTATTGAACACTATTTAGGATTAACATGTGATCCTGTTGGGGGTTATGTTCAAATACCTTGTATTGAAAGAAATGCATTTGCAGCAACAAGGGCTCTAGATATTTCAATTTACTCAATTTTATCAGATGGAACTCATAGAATAAGCTTTGATAAAATAATAGAAGTAATGAAAAAAACTGGTCATGATTTGCCTTCTATTTATAAAGAAACTTCTCTTGGTGGATTAGCTTCTATTTTTTAATGTTTTTTATTTTTATTACTATTTTTTTATATTTAATTAAACAAATTTATAAAAAAATAAAATCATTCTATTTCAAGTTTAATAACACTTAAAGCATCATTTACACACTTTTTTAAATAATCTTTATCATGATGAGCTCCAATTATACTTCCTGCTTTAGTAACATTGTTTATTGGTATCTGAACTTTATCACCAATATTTCTATAAATTATAATATCTTTAATACAAGGAATATATTTTGCATCATTTATACCTATAACTTTTTTCAAAATTCCATCTTTCTTTGGAAGTATACCCATTTCAAGAGAATAAATGTTCCATTTTGGAGTTAATGTATTAGGTGGATTACCTGTATGAATTTTTATAATATTTTCCATTAAATTTACACCTGAAGAATATGGGTATGTATGAGTTGACATAAAACCACCTGAAAGTCTTGAAGCAAGTTCTGAAACAAAACCTTTTGCAACTTTTTTCCCTTTAGAATCATCATAAACATACTTTACAAAAATATCTCCTTTTGCAGCTCCAATATTTATATCAACAGCTTCTATTCCCTTTATAAACTCATCCACTCCAGCTTTAATTAAATCATCCTCGATATCAGCAGGCATAAGATGCCCATGTTCAACAAAATATGGCGGGTTCTGTATATATCTTATTGCTACACCTGTAATTGTTATCTTTCTATCATAAATTAAAGCATCAATAGATAATTCATAAGCATCTTTATGAAATTCTTCAATAAGTATTTTTCCATCTTTACTAAATGAAACGATTTCATCAAAAAGATTTTCTTTTTTTAAAATATCATCATTGATAAAATAAACCCCTCTTGCACCCATTGAAGTTGATGGTTTAACAACTGCTCCATTTTGGAAAATCTTTTTTTGTTTAATTTCATTTAAAATTTTTAAAAATTGTTCTTTATTTTCAACAATTAAAAAATTAGCTTGATTTACTCCTTTTTCTTTTAACTTTTGTCTAAGCAATATTTTATTAGTAGTAATTTGAGCCTTATCATAAGAAATAGCATATAAATTTAATTTTTCTGCTATTGCTGAAACAGTTCTTGAAGCATCAGTGCCAACTGTTAAAACACCCACTATTTTTTGCTCTTTTGCAAGATTATATGCAATATTTGTTGCTTTATCTTCATCAAGTGTTGAACATAAAACTTTTTGAACAAAAGGAAGTTCAAATGCTTTTGCTTTTTCATTAAAATCAAAAACAATAGGATTATATCCCATTTCAAAAGCTTGCATTATAACTGGTATTTGAAGAATACCACCACCAATTATTATTAGACTATCTTTCATAATTTTCCTTTTTTAAAAAAATTATTAATAAAAAATTCTTAAAAAAATATTACTAAAAATAATAAATGTAATTTTTTAATTAAATATTTTAAATTATATAACAGATAAAGCTAATAAAATTGAGTTTAATTTAGTCTCTGCATCATCAGCTCTTGAAAGTAAAATAATTGGAGACTTTGACCCAACTATAACACCACCATTTTTAAAACCTGTCGCATATATAATACCTTTTGCACACATATTTGCAGCTTCTATATTTGGAGCAACAATAATATTTGCTTCACCAGCTATTTCCGATTTTATCCCTTTCATCTGAGCAGCTTTTTTCGAAATAGCATTATCAAAACCAAAAGGACCATCTACAATACCACCTTTTATATCGCCCCTTTCAGCCATTTTTGCAATTATAGCTGCATCAATAGTTGATTGCATCTTTGATGACGGAATTTCAACTGCTGAAACAAGAGCTACCTTTGGATTTGAAATACCCAATTTATTATAAAATGAAATTGCATTTTTAATAATTGATATTTTTTCTTCAATTGTAGGAGCAATATTCAAACCACCATCTGTTATACCTAAAAGTCTTCCCTCCCATTCTATACATGCAATATGAGATAAAAAACCAGGCTCTACTCTTAATCCATATTCTTTATCAAGTACTTTCTTAAGTAAACTTCCTGTTGGTACACTTCCTTTCATAATTAAATCTATTTTTTTATCTGCATATAATTCGCATACTTTTTTTGCTTTAGCACTTTCATCTTTTTCATCAATTATTTCAAAATTTAAAAGATTAAAATTTAAATCTTTTATAGTTTTTTCAATCTTTTCTTTATCCCCTACAAGAACAAATTCTGCAAGCCCTTTATCCATAGCTTCTTTTGCAGCAATTAGAACTTCATCTTTTTCAGCTCCAGCTATTGCAATTCTTTTTTTATTTTTAGATCTAACTTTTTCATATAAATCACTAAACAACATAGATTCCTCCAATTTTTAAAAATAATAATAAACATAAAGAAAAAATCAAATTAAAATAAGTATTTATTAAAAATTATATATATTTAAAATATAAATTTTATGCTTATTTTTTTCGATAATTTCAACAAGAGTAATTTTATAATAAAGATAAAAATTAAATTTCATTTTTGTTATTTGAAAATTTCAAAATATGCTTTATTTTTATTATATATTAACTTATAAATATATTTTAATTATTAATATTAAGTGTTAATATATGGATAAATTTTTCAATTATTTAACCTTACCAAGAGGTGGATTTATTGTTGATATTGGGGATGAGTATATTCAGATAGGTTCTCCTCCTGAAACCATTAAAGATTCAATGCTAATGGAAAAAGGAGTCCCTCAGGTTTTTATTATTACAAATAAAATGTTTGATTGGTTAAAAGGCATTAGTTTAGCTGAGATCGAATTTCCCATTTATTATAATTTTTTTCTAAAAAAAAGAAAAACTATAATTATATGTGAAAATAACCAAAAAGAAAAAATATTAAAAGTTTTGCAAGAAGCCTTATTTGGTCCTGAGAAAATAAATATAAAAAATGATTATGATAGCAATTTTGCAAAATACCCTCCCCCAGATTTAAAAAAGGAGATGAATTATTTTAGAAATAATCTTCAATTCAACGATGTTCTTGATTTTATTATATTTGAAGATAATAAAGTTGAGTATAAAAACATAAAAATTATAAAAAATGGAAATGATTCTTTTGAATTTTATAAAAGTAACAATTTGCTATCAAAAGTTCCAGGAACAATAAATTATCAAATACAATATAAAATAGGAGAAAGACTAAAAGAACCATATATACCACCATTATTTGGAGTAACTTGCCTTGGTCCAAGTCATGGTTTTGATCCAACTGAAAATACATCGGGGTATATTATTTGGTTAAATCACAATGGAATAATGGTCGATCCCCCTGTAAACTCAACTGAATGGCTTGAAGATTCAAATGTAAATCCAAAACTTATAGATTCTATAATTTTAACACATTGTCACGCTGATCATGATGCTGGTACTTTTCAAAAAATATTAAGAGAAGAAAAAATAACAATATATACAACCAAAACTGTCATAAATAGTTTTTTAAGAAAATATTCATCTTTAACAGGATATAAAGAAGAGGATCTTTCTAAACTTTTCAATTTTTATGAGGTAAAAATAGGTATACCTTTCTTTATACATGCTGCAAGATTTGAAATGTTTTATACTCTTCACTCAATCCCTACCTTAGGATTTAAAATAAAATTTGAAGATCAATCTTTTGTCTATTCTTCTGATCATAATAATGATCCTGAATTACATAAAAAACTTTTAAATGAAGGAATAATAACAAAGGAAAGATACGAAGAATTATCTAGTTTTCCATGGGATTATAATGTTATATACCATGAAGCTGGAATTCCTCCACTTCATACTCCTGTTAAATATTTAAATACACTTCCAAAAGAAATTCAAAAAAAGATAGTTGTATATCATATAGCAAAAAAAGATTTCCCTCAAGAAACAGATTTAACTTTAGCAAAATTTGGCATAGAAAACACATTCTACTTTAATGCAACTCCACCACAATTTGAAAAATGCTATTCAATATTAAATGTATTAAATCATGCTGATATTTTTGAAGGAATATCTATAAAAAAAATATTACAATTTTTAACAATAATAAATATCGAAAAATTTAAAAAAGGGGATCAAATAGTTAAAAAAGGAACAGTTGGGGATAAATTTTATTTTATTTTATCTGGAAATGTTTCTATACCAGATGAAAACTTAAAACAAAAGAAAATATATTCTACTTATGAATATTTTGGTGAAGTTTCTTTACTAAATAATACTGTCAGAGCTGCAGATGTTTATGCTGATACTGATGTTGTATTACTTACAATTGAAAAAGAAAAATTTTTAAGTTTCATTTCTGGAACTCAATATGATATTATATTAAGAAGATTAAGTAGAATAAGAAGCCCTGAAACATGGAATCTTCTCTCTACAAGTAATTTATTTAAATATTGCACATCCTCTCAAAAAACATGGCTTGAATCTTTGTTTATACCATATGTAAAAACAGGAGAAGGATACCTTATAAAAAAAGGAGATCAGATTGAATATATCTTTATAATAAATGAAGGGGAAGTCTTTGTTGATATAAATGGTAAAATAAAAACATTAAAATATGGAGATTATGTTGGTAAATTAAAAGATATATATGAAAAAATTCCTTCTCAATATGATTATTTTCATACTCATGATGTATATCTATATGCTATTCCTGCTAAGGATATGTATATATTTTTAAACAAAAATCCTGGAATTCTTATGAAATTAGATTCAGAACTTGATTACTAATTAAACTTTTTTAATTATTATATCACCAAAAAGTGAAAAGCTATCTATAATTATCTTATTAGTTTCGTCTAAACTATTTTGCTTTTCATGAAAATCAGTAATTATGTCTCCAAAAATAACCCCTGCTTTACTTATAAAATCAAATTTTTCAAATAAAGTTTCTCTTATTTTAATTTTTTGATCACCAAAAATAGTAAAACCAGATATATAAGCCTTATCTTTTTCAATTTCTATATCTTCAAATTCTATATTTATATCTCCGAAAATAATAAAATAAAAAATCCCCTTAAATTTTTCATTCTCAAATTTTTTATTAAAATCTCCAAAAATGTTAATAATAAATTCTCCTTCATATGAGTTTTTATTTTCCCCTGTTCTATATTTATTTATTTTATAATAACCATAAATTAAAATAACCCCTAGATAGATTAGAAAAAGAGCAAAAAATAAAGATATTAAATTAAAATTTAATAACAAGATTCCAGTATTTTTTAAAATCCACAAAATTCCCATAGAAACAATTATAAGTCCAAGTATAATAGAATGAATATTTTTTGAAATCATTTCTAACCCAATAAAAACAAAAATAATAGGCCATAAACTAAAAATAGAAAAAGATATATTTAAAATATTAAAAGTTTTTAATAAAAGTATTACTCCTATAAGGATTAATATTAATCCTATATAAATTTCTTTTCTTTTAGTCATTTTATACTCCTATTTAATTTTTAAAAAAGTCTTAAAATAAAACCTTATTATTATATTATTTATTTTATATTAAATTATATGAAATTAATAATCTTTTCAACTTTTTCTAAAGGAATAGAACATAAAGCAACTCTTAAACCATCAATAGATGGAACAAAAAAAACACCATTATTAATAAGAGTTTCAAAATATTTATTAATAGAATCAATATTTTCATTTCTATCTCTTTTATAAGTAACAAAAAAACCATCATCATGTCTATAATAAGGATAATTCAAATTATTCAAAATTTTTAAAAATGTATCTTTTCTTTTATTTAATATTTCTCTAATTTTTTTCTGCTCTTCTTTTAATTTCAAAAAGAGATTAGAATCTGAAAATCTTTCAAAAACATAATAACCAAAATGATTTATAGAACCTGTTGAAGCTCTCGATGAAAAAGAAAACTTTTCGATAAACTCTTTATGTTCATCTAATTCTTTAGAATAAAAAATAACTGATCCAGCCCTCAATCCATATAAGCCGCAGGTTTTAGAAAGAGAAAAACCAATTAAAATAACATCAAAAATATTATTTAATTTTTGTATATTTAAGTTTTTTTCATTATAATATGAATTATCGAAATTATCATAAAAAATTGGATTTAATAAATCTGACAAGTTATAATCTGTAAAATCAATATATGCAATGTCAAAAAATATTATTATCTTTATATTTAAACTTTCCTTTAATTCTGAAAAAATATTATATAATTTAATTAATTCTTCTTCCTTTAATGATAAACCAGTTGGATTTGAAGCTGGTGTATTTAATATAAAAAATATCTTTTTATAATTTTTACCTCTTAATTTATCAAAAAGTTCCTTTTTTATCATTTCAAAATCAATATTTGTCTCTCCAATTTCAAGTGGCTTTATATAATTCATCTCAAGACCAATTTCCTGCATAATATTTTGATATGGCCCCCAGTAAGGATAAAGTGCAAAAATAAATGTATTTTCATCACAAAAATTATGAACAGAATGGTGAATAGCTCCAAGACCACCTGATGTTGGAACACAACTAAAAAAATCTTTGTAATTTTTATATTTTGAAAGCCCAGTAAGATTCATTACACCTTTAAAAAAATCTTTGTTCGCAGACATTGGTGAATAAGAAAACAAATTATTATAATTTGTGGAAGAAAAAATCTCTTTAATAATTTCAAAAACATAAAGCTTTTCATTTTCATCATAAAACATTCCAATTGTACCATCAATTGTTTTATCTAATCCATGTTGTTTTTTATGATCATTTGCCATTGAAGCTATAATTGTTATTTTATCAGAGGATATTTTATTTTGTGAAAAATTATTATAAATATCTTTAATCATATTTTTCCTTTAATTTTTATTTTCAATAAATAAAATTTAAATATTAAAAAACTATTAAATTAAAATAACTAAAAAGTCAAGAAAAAGAAATAACCATTAAATAATAAAGATTATTTTATAAAAAAATCACTCATAAATAAAAATGAAGTCAAGAAATTCAAGATTACTTAAAAAATAAAATAAATCTTTTTTTTCATTATATATTTCTTTTTTGACATTAAGAATTAAAATTTCATATTTATATCTAATTTTTATTTCTTTTAATTTTAAAATTTTATTAGAAAGAATAGAAAATATATTTAAATCACTTCCTCTCATTTCCTTTATAAAATCTTCCTCTATCTCAAATGCAAAATAATTTTTATTTTTCATTGATAAATATCTTAAAATAAAATCTCTTTTTTCTTTATCTTCAATGATTTTATATTTTTCATCGAGAAAATGATATTCATATAAATCCTCTATAGTAACAGGAACTGTTCCAAATTTTTGTACAACAATTTGAGCACATCTGTTTGCAAATGAAATAGAATTTTTAAGTGATTCGCCAGAAACAAAACCTAAAGTTAAAGAAGCACAAACAGTATCCCCTGCACCAGAGACATCATAAACTTCTTTTGGTAAAACCTTGTCATGAAAAACGATATTATTATTTACAAGAGAAATACCTTTTGATGCCCTTGTAACAATTATATTTTCAATGTCATATTTTTTTAATAATATTTTTGCAGCTTTTTCAATTTCTAAATCTTCATTATTTACCTCATAACCAACAGCATCTGATAATTCTTTCAAATTAGGTTTTATTATTGTTGCTCCATTATATTTTTCCCAATTTTTACTTTTAGGATCAACTATTACAAATTTATTTTTCTTTCTTGCAAACTTTATAATCTCCTGACAAAGTAAATAAGAACAAACTCCTTTATTATAATCAGATATAATTACTGCTTCATAATTATCCAGATTTCTATATATAAATTCAATTATTTCCTCATAATAATTTGATAAATTTTCCTTTTCATTTTCTTTTAATTTTTTCAAATCAAAACTATCATTATAGTCATTATTAGAACTCAATTTTACAAATTCCTTTAAATCCCCATAATTTTTGAAAATTTCATCTTCAAAATCAAGTCTTGCTATTTGTTGTTTAAAATCTCCTATTATTCTAATTTTTGTTGTTGTTTTAAACTTTGTGCTAATTAAATGATAATCTATATAATTTTTTCTCAAGGTTTCTTTTAATATTTCAGCATATGAATCATTACCACAAAATCCTATAAGAAATGATTTTGCTTTTAAATTAATAATATTATTACAAACATTTGCAGCACCACCGGGAATATATTTTACAGTATCTACATTAATAACAGGAACTGGAGCTTCTGGGGAGATTCTTTTTACATAACCAGAATAATAAACATCAAGTATAACATCCCCTATAACTAAAATCTTAATATTTTGAAAATCAATATTTATCAAAAAAATACCCTTTTTATAAAAATATTTTAATAGAATAATAATTTTAATTTTTTTTTTGTCAAAACCAATTAGTAAAATAATTACTTGATTTTAATTAAATTTTATTTTATTTATTTTATATGAAATTTTTATATTTTAATAAAAGAGTATTAGTTCCATATTTTTACAGTGATTATATTGTTAAAAAATTTTTCCTAAAAGAGGATATAAAATATATCTATTTTACAAATATTTACAATTTTAAAGTTGCAAATAATTTTTATAGAATAAAAGATAATCTTTCACCATATGAAAAAATATATTATCTATTTGAAAATTTACAAACAAAAGATTATCTGGATTATCCTGTTTATCTTTTCTTTTATGGAGATGCCTTAATCGATAAAAATTATATTTCAAAATTAATTATTAAAAATGAAGATGAGCATTGTTTAAAAATTATTGAGAAAAAAATAAATAAACTTTTAATGTCCACTTTACTTTACAAAGCCCAAAAAACATTAGTTATAACATTTGATAATTATCATGTAGTACCATTAAATTCTCCTAAAATTGAACTTATCTATAAAAGTCAAGTAGAAAATATTTATAGATTAAAAGGAAAATTTATTTGGATAAATCTTTCAAAAGCTGATGAGTTTAGATATATTGATTTTTCAAGACTAAAATTTTATGGAAAAATATGGGATCCTTTTATGAATTGGAAAGTAAATTTTTTAAAAAAGTATGATTTCGAAATAATTTAGTTTAAACTATTTTTTAAATTTTATTTATAAAATTAATTTTATAAAATTAAAAACAAATAAAGGAAAAAAAAGGGAAAATAGTGGAAAAAAATTTATATAAAAATATTATATTAAAAGATAATATTAATTTTGATAACAAAAAGGTCCTTATAATGGGTTTAGGTTTAAATGGAGGTGGAGTTGGAACATGCAAATTTCTTGCAAGAAATGGAGCAAAGTTAATTGTAACAGATTTGAAAAAAAAAGAAGAGTTATTAGAATCTATAAAAAAAATTGAATATATAGAAAACATTGAATTTGTTCTTGGTGAACATAGAGAAGATGATTTTTTAAGTTGTGATTATATTATTAAAGCTGCTGGCATTAAATGGGATAATAAATTTATTAAGCTTGCTATTGAAAATGGGAAAAAAGTTGACACAGATGTAGGGATATTCTTTGAACTTTCTAAAAATAAAAAGGTAGGAATAACTGGCTCAAAAGGAAAATCTACAACAACAACATTAATATATAATATTTATAAGGATTATTACCCCGATACAAAAATTGGAGGAAATATTACCATTTCTGTATTAGAAGATTTTTACCCTGAAGAAACAGATTCATTCTATATATTAGAACTATCTTCATGGCAACTTGATGATATTTCAAAACATGAAAAATCACCAGAAATTGCTATTTTTTTAAATTTATTACCTGATCATCTTAATTATTATAAAACAATGGAAGATTATTTTAATGATAAAAAAAATATATATTTATACCAAAAAAGTGATGATTTTTATATTACAAACATAGATAATATTTATATTAAAAATGATATTATTAATTCAAAAATTTCCTCAAACATCATTGGAGTTACTTCAAATTTAGAAAACATAAACTTTATATTAAAAAACAATAAAAACAATAATAAAATAAATGGTTTTATTTATTTTAATGAAAATAATCCTTTTATTTTTGAAATAAAAACAAACATAAAAACATATTTTTGGGAAAAAATAAAAGAAATTAATGATTTAAATTACATAAAAAAGAATAATAATATTGAAATATTAATTAAAGTTAGTGAAAATCAAAACTTAAAGGGTATCCATAACCAGTATAATATAGCTTCTGCCATTATCTCTTCTTTAATAAATAAGATCCCATTAAAAAATATATTAAAAGTAATATCAAATTTTAATGGTTTAAAATATAGAAATGAAAAAATAAGAAAATTTAATGGTATTAATTTTATAAATGATACAACAGCAACAGTTCCATCAGCTGTTGCTGCAACTCTTACATCTTATCCTTCAAACTCTATTATTCTTATTGCTGGTGGAATGGATAAAAAGTCACCACTTGATGACATGGTTAATGCTATAATTTCAAAATGTAAAGCTGTTATTTTACTTGAAGGTGATGGTTCTCAGAATCTCTTAAATAAATTAACCAATAATAACTATAAAAATATATATTATTATTATAACAACCTTAAAGATGCAATCTTTAAAGCTTTAGAATTTGCAAAAGAAGGAGACAATGTTATTTTATCCCCTGGTTTTGCATCTTTCAATCTTTTCAAAAATGAATTTGACAGAGGTGATATATTTAATAGCATAGTTAATTCTTTATGAATAAAAGATAAAATAAAGAATTAATTGATAACAAAAATTAAAATAAATTAGAAAGAGGAATAATGAACGATTTAATAATTAATAAGTTCATTGAACAAGCTTTGATAGAAGATATCGGACTATGTGACCATTCAACATTTAAAATCTTTGAAAATAAAACATTAAAATCAAACATTAAATTAAAATCAGATGAAGCTATACTTTGTGGAATTGATATTGCAGAAAAAGTTTTTCTTTTTTTAAATCAAAATCTAAAAATTGATAAATTAAAAAATGATGGAGATTTAATTAAAAAAGATGATATTATTTTAGAAATAAAAGGTGATGCTAAATCAATACTTTTAGGAGAAAGAGTTGCACTAAATCTCCTTTCATATTTATCTGGAATATCTACAAAAGCATATAAGATTAAAAATTTCTGGCTATCTTTAATCAATCTATATGAAATAATTATAGATAATTTAAATTATTTTTTAAGTAGTAAAGAAGATTTTAATTTTATAAAATTCATAAATTACCTTAAATTAGAAAATAAAAATAAAATTGAAGACATAAATGATAATTTAAAAAATTTTCTTTATAATAATGAAATTGTAGACTTTATAAAAGAAATAATAGATTTATATAAAATTAAAAAGCAAAACATAAATTATTTAAAAAATATAAAAAAGATATTAGAAAATATTAGAATAGTTGATACAAGAAAAATATTACCTTTATATAGACCTTTTGTAAAATATGCTGTTAGAATAGGTGGGCTTTACAATCATAGATATAATTTAAGTGATGGGATAATGCTGAAAGAAAACCACATAAAAGCTTTTGGTTCAATTAAAAAAGCAATTAAATCACTTAAGGAAAATTCACCATTACTATTAAAAATTGAATGTGAAGTAGAAAACTTTAATGAATTTCTTGAATCATATGAAGGAAAAGCTGATGTAATAATGCTTGATGAGTTTTCTGAAGAAGATTATAAAAAAGTTGCAGATTTTTTAAAAACTAATAATAAAAATTTCCTTTTAGAAATTTCAGGAAATATTGATTATAATAAGTTAATTTCTATAACAAAAATAATTATAAAAACTGGTTTAAATTTAGACATTATCTCTATCGGTTCAAATTTAACCCTAAATGTCAATATAGCAGATTTTTCTATGAAATATATTTAAAATATTTGCCTTTAATTAAACTTAAATTTTATTATTTTTGATTTTTTTTTAAAAATTATTTAATTTATTCTATAAAATTTTTAAAAACTAATATTTTTTAAATCAGAAAGTTCCAAATTTTTTAAACTTAAATAATTATCTATATCTTTTAATATTTCAAAAGATGCTTTTGGATTTACAAAATTTATACTTCCTGTTGCAATTGCATCTGCACCTGCTATTAAAAACTCAAGTGCATCTTTATAATCACAAATTCCACCCATAGCAATTATAGGCAAATTAGTTGCTTGCCTTGCCTCATAGGTCATATATAATGCTACTGGTTTAATGGCAGGTCCAGAAAACCCTGCAAAAACATTTTTAAAAACTGGTTTTCTCTTATCAATATCTATTGCCATCCCTTTAAGGGTATTTATAAGACTAATTATATCGGTCCCACCTTCTTCACAAGCTTTCACATATTCCTTTATATCAGAAACATTTGGTGATAATTTTGTAATTAGTGGCTTTTTACAAACAGGAACAATTTCATGAACAAGCTTATAAACAGTTTCAGGAGTCTTTGAAAAACTTATTCCACCCTCTTTAACATTGGGACAAGATACATTTAATTCATAATAATCAAATATATCTACCTTATTGCATCTTTCAATAATATTAATAAAGTCATCAACCTGTTTACCATTTATGTTTATTATAACCTTTGTTCCATTTCTTCTTAAACCTTTAAAATATTCTCCATATTTTTCAATTGTTTCTTCAATTCCTATATTTGCAAGACCAATTGAATTTAAAATTCCAGCTTTTGTTTCATATATTCGAGGAGGAATATTTCCTGGAGTTGGTAAAAGAGTTGTTCCTTTTATAGTAATACCACCAAGTAAACTAACATCGAAAAAATCTTCAAATTCAACTCCATAACCAAATGTCCCTGAAGCAGTTAAAATAGGGTTTTTTAATTCAAGCTTACCTTTATTTACAGAGAGATTTTTTTTAAAACTATTACTCATATTTTTTGATAAACCAATTTTTACCTATTCTTTTATTTTTTATTAATTTATTATTTTTTTATTTTATTTTATTATTATTTTTATTTTTTATTATTCAAAGGTCTTACTTTTTTAATCTCAAACTATTATTACTATACTAAACAACTAATTCATCATATTTAAAAACAGGTCCATCATCACATACATATTTATATATATTTTCTTTAGTAAGAACTGCACAACCAAGACAAGCTTTAAATCCACATCCCATAAAAGATTCAAGAGAAAGTTCAGCATCAAATTTCCAATATTCATTCCATTTTATGAAACTTTTTAACATAGGATCAGGACCACATACATAAAATTTTATATTTTTATTTTTTATTTTATTTTCAAAAAAATCTTTATCTGATATTTTTGAGTTTAATAAATCAATAACATTACCTTTTTGATATTTTTGAACTAATCCGAATATTTTATTTTTACTAAAAGTTCTTTCTTGATTAAAAGAATTATTTTTATCCAACTCATCCATTGAAATAAAAATTTCATCAAAATTATTTTTAAAATACTCAAATTTTACTAAATAATCTTTATTTTTAACCCCATAGAAAAGAATATTCTTTATATTATTAATTTTTTTATTGTTGTAACTATTATTATTGTTATTTTTTATTCCCCCAACTCTTCCCTTTTTTATATTTAGAGCTAAAAAATTAAGAGTAGCAATTCCAATTCCACCAGCAACAAAAATATTTAAATCATTTTTTTCTATATTAAATCTATTTCCAAGAGGACCTATAATATTAATAAATTCTCCTTTTCTTTTTTCTGATAATATCTTTGTTCCTTTGCCTTTTAAAAGATACAATATATATATTTTTTTATCATCAATATTAAATATTGAAAAGGGTCTCCTTAAAAATGGATCATAGGAGTTGTTATCTATTTGTAAATTTATAAATTGTCCTGGAAATATTATAAAATTTTGAGGCTTTGAAAGTTCTAATAAATATATATTTTCATTTATTTTCTTGTTTGAAATTATTTTTAAATCATAAATATTTTTTTTATGAAAATTAAATCTATTTTCCATTAGATATTTCTCTTAAAATTAAACTAAACTCTAAAAAAATTCCCATCATTGAAAATCATTTCTCCATCTTTAAAAACTTTAAGTATTTTTCCCTTAAATTTTTGATTTAAAAATGGAGAATTTAAAGATTTTGAGAAGAAAAATTTTCTATCTATTTGTAAATCAAAATTTGGATCAAAAATTACTAAATCAGCTTTATTTCCAATTTTTAAACTACCCTTTTTATCAAAATCAAAAATTTTTGCAGGATTATAGGATATCATTCTAATTAAATCAATAAGCTTAATTTCTCCTTTTAAAACAAAATAATTATATAAAGATAAAAAAGATGTTTCAAGACCTGTTAATCCAGGTAATGCAAGTGATAAATCAATATTTTTTTCATTTGATGCATGAGGAGCATGATCTGTAGAAATTATATCAATTTTATTTTCTTTTAAATATTTAACAAGGTTTTTTCTATTTTCCTCATTTCTTAAAGGAGGCATAACTTTATAAAGACCGTTTTTAGTTTGATATATACTTTCATTAAAAATTAAATGATTTGGCGTAACATCAAAAGTTATATTTTTATTTTTTTCTTTATATAAAAGTATTAGCTCTACACTTTTTGAAACAGAAACATGAGTAAAGTGAAGATAACCTGAAGCTAATAAAGATAATTCTAAATCCCTGAAAACTACTGATGTCTCTCCTACATCAGGTAATCCATTATAACCAAAGATTTTTGAATATTGTCCAAAATTAATAATTCCATTTTTGAAAAAATCATTATCTAGACAATGTTCCATTATAATAAAACCAAATTTCTCTGATTCTTTAAGTGCAATGTATAAAATATAAGGATCTTTTATATAATCACCATCATCTGTAAAAATATAATAACCTTTATTAAAAAATTCTTCAAAATTGTTTGGTTCTTTTCCTAACCTATCCTTTGTTACCGAAATTGCTGGAATGATATCTATTATTTTTGATCTTGATTTTACATATGAAGCTATCTCTAAGGTTGAAATTGGAGGATTTGTATTTGGCATTGCAACACAAGTTGTATAACCACCATGAACTGCAGCATAAGAGCCTGTTTGAATATCTTCTTTATATTCAAAACCTGGTTCTCTGAAATGTGAATGGATATCTATAAATCCTGGAAAAACATAATATTTGCCTTCTAAATCTATAACTTTCTCTTTTTCAATACCTTCAGATTCAATATTTAAGCTAATTTTAGAGATAACACCATTTTCGATCAAAATATCCACTTTTTTATTTTCTAAAAAAAGTTCCCAATCAAATAAAATTGCATTTTTAATTAATTTTTTCAACTTTTACCCCATTTATTTATATACTTTCGCAAATTAAATAATTTTTACATTGAAATCGAAACTAAATTAAAACATTTAAAAAAAATTTCAAGAATTGTTTGATACCTTTAATATAAAAAGTTATTTGATTATCATCATTATTAAAATATAAAAAATAAATAAATTTTAAAAATTAAATATTTAAATTAATAAATTATTTAAGATAATTTAAATGAAATATTTTGATTAAGAAATATTCTCGTTTTTTAATATAATATTTATTTTATTTTCTACTATTCTATAAAATTCATTTATATTTTTAACAATTATTTCATTTTGTTTTAAAATGATTTTATTTTGATTGTTTAAACTTACTAAAACATCCCTTGTTTTATTTATATCAAAAGCAGCCCATTGAGATATAGATTCTATCGTTTCATTAAGTGAAATAGGTTCAAAAGTGTTCTTACCTATATTTTTACATTCAGCAAGCATGCAAAATGTATCTAAAATTCTTGCTTCAGGATCATCAAGTAAAAGCAACCTTACTCTTCTTTTTGCTTCATATATCCTTTTTGAGAAAGACTTCAATAATTTCAATCCCCAAATAGGATTTGATTGTAATAATGATTTAAAATTTTCTTTATTAAACTCAAGAACTTTAACATCTGTAATAGATTCAACAGTCGCTGATCTTGGTTGATTTTCTATTATTGCCATCTCTCCAAAAATATCACCAGGACCAAAAACATCCAATGTTTTTTCTTTATTTTCAATTATTTTCGTAACCCTAACTTTACCTTCCTGTATAACATAAAAAGAATCCCCAGGTTCAAATTCACCAAATATAATTTCACCTTTTTTAAAAGTTTTACCAAATTTAGAAAAAAGATCTGTACTCATCAATTTAACCTATAATTTTAAATTATTTTTTTATTTTTTATTATAACTATATTATTAAAATATATAAATATTTTATTAATAAATTATTTTAATGTAGATAATAATTTTTTTGTTTTAGTGGTAGTTTCATCTGCAGGTTCAATTTCAAGAACTTTTTTTAATAAGTTTTTAGCCTTTTCTTTATCTCCAAGTTTTAAATAAGATTGAGCCATCTCATATATTACTTCTTTGATTAATGGATTTTGTTTAAATTCATTTATAATCTTTTTATAAATATTTATTGCATTCTCATATTTTTTTATACTATATAAACATCTACCTATTTCGTACATAGCTTTTATTTTATATTCATCAGTAACATCTTGAAATTTTATAACTTCAGTAAATTTTTGAATGGCATTATCATAATCTTCATTTTTTTCAAAATTCATACCATTATAGAAAATTTTAACATATTCTTTTTCATTTTCTTCTTTTATTTTTTTTGATTCCTCATCTAATTCGCCTTGTTGATTTTCTTCAACTTTTTTACTTTCCTCTTCCTGATAAACTCCTGCCAAAATGCTATTTGCTTTATTTATAAGTTCTTCAACATTATTTCTTGAAGCAAATTCTGGGTAATTTTTCATAAGTAAATTTAAAAAATACAAAGCTTTTTGAGGCTTTTTATTGTCAAGATAATAATTTGCATAAGAAAGCATTCCATCAAAAGGAGTTATTACTTTTGCTTTTAAAATATCACTTATCTTTTTTACTGTATCCCTAAGTTCTTTAGATAAAATTTTTAAAATTTTCACCTGAAGATCTATATTTTTAGAAATTAAATTTAAAAACTCATTTTCATCAAGAACTACAACTATAGAGTCTTCAATTGTTTGCGCTGTTTCTTCTTTAGGATAATGTCCCAGAGCACTTTTAAGTCCGAAAAATTCACCCTCTTTTACATAAACAATCTCTTCCTTAAAAGAATCGGCAGGTGTAACTCTTAAGATAACTTTCCCACTTCTTAATATGTAAATATTAGGGTCCACATCACCTTTGAAATAAATTATAGAATTTGCTTTATACTTTTTTGTTAATGGAGGCATTTTAAACTCTTTATATTAATTTATGATATATAAAATAATAAATCATAAATTAAAATATTTTCAATATTTTTTTATTTAATAATAAATAAATTTATAAAAAATTTTTAATAAAAAAAAACATTATTAAAAAATTAGATTTAACCTTCTTATATTTTTTAATTATATCTTATAATTACTTTTTAGTTTAAATCTTCAAAAATTTCGAAGAAAAACTGACCATATTCGGAACTTCTTATTTTTTCTAAAGCTTTTTTCTGTATTTGTCTGATTCTTTCCCTTGTTAATTTCAAAACCTTGCCTGTTTCATCCAAAGTATATGGTTTGTTTGTATCAAGGCCATATCTTAATTTTAATACTGTTTTCTCTCTTTCTGTCAATATATTTAGAGCATCATTTAATTTTTTTCTAAATTCCTCATCAGTATACATTCTTTTTTTATAAAAAGGTTCATCTTCATAAACAAGATCTTCAATCATAAAATTAGATTCTTTTGAAATTGGATCATTTAAATAATTTATATCTGAAGTAACATTAAATATTTTTAATAGTTTAAATTTATCTATATTGAATTTCTCTGAAATTTCTTCAATGGTAGGTTTTTTCCCATTATATTTTTCATATTCATTAACATAATCATTTATTTTTTTTATCAAATTATTTAAATATAATGGTATTCTAATTATTCTTGTCTTGTCAGAAAGGGCTTTCATAACTGCTTGTTTTATCCAATAAATTGCATATGTCGAAAATTTTACTCCTCTTTTATAATCAAATTTTTCTATTGCTTCCATCAGTCCAATATTTCCCTCATTAATAAGATCTACAAGACTTATATTTTTATTTTTATACTTTGAAGCAATAAAAACAACAAGTCTTAGATTTCCAGTTATTATAATATTTTTAATATTTTGAACTTCCTTTTTTAAATTTTCAATTTCATTATTTATTTTTTCAATTTCATTTAAAGATTTTATTTCCTTCAATTTCTGTTGCAAGTTCTCTATTTTTTTATTGTAATAATAAACATCCCTAAATAATTTTACTTCCTGATCTGGATCAATTAAACTGTAAGAACTTATTTGTCTAAAATAAATGTTATAAATATCTACATCAACATCTTCATTTAAAACAAACTTTTTTAACTCCTCTTCTTCAAAATTCTCATAATCTATAAACTCATCATAAAAATTATTATTCCCATTGAATAGATCATCTTTAAAAATTCTATTCCCCATAAAATTTCCCCCTTGACTTTTCACATATTTTTACAAATAATATTACAAAAAAAAATATGAAATTCCTTTTTTTATTTAAAAAAAAATAATTTTATTTTTTATTAAAATTTAAAGAAATAAATTGGAAGATTTAAATAAGAGTTTATTTTTTTATGTATTTTGATAGATTAACTATATTTTTGTCTTTAAAAATTGAAACTGATATGCTTGAAGTTGAATTTAAACTTCCAATATATAAATCACTATTTAAATTTTGCCCAACTTTTACTCCAATTGTTGAAAAACCACCAATTAAAACCAAGTAATCAAAATATGTTATAAATATTGTCTGCCCAAAGCCATCTATATAACGAATTCCTTTGATAATTCCATCTTTAAGAGGAGAAAAACATTTAATTTGATCTTCATAAAATCCATTAGTATAAATTTTTAAAATATGTGAAGTTTTTAAATTAATTTTATAATGACTAAAAAGAGAATAAAACTCTAATGAATTATTTGCTATAATAAGTGTTTGCCCTATTTTTATATTATTATCTTTTAATTTATTTAAATTTTTTATAGTATCAATTGAAACACCATATTTTTTCGAAATTGAAAAAAGAGTGTCTCCTTTCAAAACTTTATAACAAATACTTTCCCCAATAGAAAATATTAAAGTGGAATTAAAATCTTTTTTATATGAATAAAATTCATATTTAATTAGACTATTATCACCATTTACTATAAATCTAAAAATTAAAAACAAAGTTAAAAATAATAAAATATTCTTTTTAAGCATTTTAAATTTTAACTAAACTTTTTATTATTTTACCGATACTATTTATTCGGATATTTTTTATATTAATTTTAAATAAAATTAAAAATCAATAAAAAAGCTATTATATGATCTTTTTAAAATCTTTTCCTTTTTTATTTCCATATTAAAAATATTTGAATATCCATTGCCCTTTTTTATTTTTTCTATTAACTCTGGAAAAATTGTTTCATCGGCTTCTATCAAAGCAAAAACAGTACCATCTTCTTCATTTCTTACATATCCACTAACTCCATAAAAATTACAAATGTTTTTAACAAAATATCTAAACCCAACACCTTGAACAATTCCTTCAAAAATTATTTCATATTTATAAAGATCCATAATTTCTCCACATATCTATAAATTGATTTTTAATACTAACTTAAAGTATTTATAATTTTTCTGCAGCCAAAGAAGATAAAGGAGATCTTTCAGTTTTTGTTAACAAAATAGAACCAACTAATTCTGAATCTTTTAATCTATCAACAACATATGTTAATCCATTTGAATCTTCATCAAGATAAGGGTTATCTATCTGCTGTGGATCACCTGTCAAAACAATCTTTGTACCTTCACCAGCTCTTGATATAATAGTTTTAACTTCAAGAGGAGTAAGATTTTGGGCTTCATCTATAATAATAAATTGTTCAGGTATTGATCTTCCGCGAATATAAGTCAAAGCTTCAATTTCAAGAATACCAGAACTTAATAAACTTTTTATCTTTTCTTGAGGTTTTATTTTTTCATCAGTCAAAGAAAATATAAATTCTAAATTATCATAAATAGGTTGCATCCAATTTGTAAGCTTTTCTTCCTTTGTACCTGGTAAATAACCAATATCCTTACCCATAGGTATAACAGGTCTTGCAACAAGTAATTTTTTATATACTCCTTTTTCCATAATTTTTTTAAGGGCAACTGCTAAAGCTATTAAAGTTTTACCAGAGCCTGCTTTCCCAATTAAATTAACAAGTTTTATCTCATCATCAAATAAAAGATCAAATGCAAAAATTTGTTCTTTATTTAATGGTTTTATCCCAGAAGCAATAAAATCATAAGAATTAATTAATCTTATATTTTTATCTTTATAATTATATCTTCCAAGTGCAGTATGTTTATGATTTTCTTTATCTATAAAGCATACAAATTGATTTGGGAAAAACTGTTTGTCATAATTTATATACTTATTTTTATAAAATAGATCTATAAAATCTTTATTCACATAAATATCAATATAACCTGCATAAATAGTTGCATAACTTGATTTTTGCTTTTCATAATCTACTGCTTTAATTCCTAAACTATCAGCTTTAATTCTTGCATTAATATCTTTTGAAACAAAAAAAACTCTTTCTCCTTGATCTTTATAATATTTTGCACAAAGTAAAATATGATCATCAGCAACATAAAAAGATAGTCCCTTTGGAATATCTTTTGATAACTCCATTGAAACAAATATTTTTCCACCTGCATGAGTTTTTACTCCTTCTTTTAAAGATCCCTTTTTTCTATATGAATCCAAAATTCTTGATATTTCACGAGCATTTTTACCAATTTCTGTTCTTTCCCTTTTAAATTTATCAAGTTCTTCAAGAACTTTTATGGGAATTATTACATAATTATCAGCAAAAGAATCTATAGCATAAGGATAATGTAAAAGAACATTTGTATCAATTATAAAATATTTTGGTTCATTTTTATTATTATTCTTTTTAATCACATTTCCCTCTTTTTTTAATTTATTTTATTAATATATAAAAAATCTCTTTACATTATTATTATTAATTCAAATTATAATATTTTCAATATCATCTTTTTCTATTATAAAATTTTAAAAAAAAAATTCTTTATTACTATTGACAAAACTTTATTAAATAATATAATAAAATATAGAAGCTTATTAATTAAGGAGGAATATTATGAAAAGTATTAGAAAATTGTTATTAATTATTTCTATTATTTTAATATCCACTGTAATTATTACAGTTGGATGTACAAAAAAAGAAGCAAAAGAAATTTTAATAGGTGGAGTTGGACCAATTACTGGTGAAGCAGCAACTTTTGGTATATCAACTAAAGAAGGTATAGAATTAGCAGTTGAAGAATGGAATGCTTCTGGAGGATTACTTGGTAAACAAATAAAACTTATTTTCCAGGATGATAAAGGTGATCCAACTGAAGCTGCAACAGTTTATAATAAATTAATTACACAAGATAAAGTTGTAGCTATTATTGGAACAGTTATGAGTAAATGTTCATTAGCAGGTGCTCCTATATGTCAAGACAATAAAATTCCAATGATTTCTCCAACTTCAACAAATCCAAAAGTAACTCAAGTTGGTGATTTTATTTTCAGAGCTTGTTTTATAGATCCTTTCCAAGGTTTTGTTGGAGCAAAATTTGCATATGAAAACTTAAATGCTAGAAAAGCTGGAGTTATCTTCGATGTAGGAAATGATTATACAAAAGGACTTGCAGAAGTATTTAGAGATTCTTTCACAAACCTTGGTGGTAAAATTGTTGCATTTGAAGCTCATCCAACTGGAACAACTGACTTTAAAGCTCAACTTACAAAAATTATTGCAGCTAAACCAGATATAATTTATATTCCAGATTACTATAATGATGTTGCTTTAATAGCAAAACAAGCAAGAGAACTTGGATTTAAAGGAGCTTTTATTGGTGGTGACGGATGGGATTCTCCAAAATTAACAGAAATTGGTGGTCGAGCAGTTGAAGGTGGATTTTTTACAAACCACTTCTCAAAAGATGATCAAAGACCAATTGTTCAAGAATTTGTTAAAAAATATAAACAAAAATTTAATAAAGAACCAGATGCTTTAGCAGCTTTAGCATATGATGCTGCATATATAATGTTTGATGCTATTAAAAGAGCTGGTTCAACTGTTGGAGAAAAAATCAGAAATGCTTTAAAAGCTACAAATATAAATGTTGTATCAGGTCTTGTTAAATTTGATGAAAACAGAAATCCTATAAAATCTGCAGTAATTATTCAGATTAAAAATGGTCAACAGGTATATTATATTACTGTAAATCCTTAAATAGGAGCAAATTATTTTTAATAATTATAAATTATTAAAATTGTTGACAAATTTATTTACAAAAAAAAAGTTATCTATACGAAAATTTATTTTAAAATATTTAAATTTAAAAAATTATTTTCTAGTAAATTTTTCACCCATAAATTAATAAAAAAGGAGAGCCTTTTATTAAAAAGAGCTCTCCTTTTATTTGTTTCGTCCTTTTTATTTTAGGAGGAAAAAATGGATTTTATAATTCAACAAATAATCAACGGTATTCAATTAGGTTCCATTTATGCTTTAATAGCCCTCGGATATACTATGGTTTATGGTATTATAAGATTAATAAATTTTGCTCATGGTGATTTTTACATGATTGGAGCATATACTGCATATGGAGCTTATTTTTTATTAGGTTCAATATTTGGATTTAAACACAGTCAACAATTTCATTCAACTATTATCTTTATAATTGTATTAATAATAAGTATGCTTGCAGGTGCTTTAATTGCTATTACAGCAAATAAATTTGCATATAAACCTTTAAGAGAAAAACCAAGACTTTCTGCTCTAATTACAGCAATAGGTGTTTCAATGTTTCTTGAATACTTTTTTTCTGCATTACCTTTTATAGGTCCTTCTTATAGAGGATTCCCAGAAATAATATTTAAGAAAAATTTTTCAATAGGTTCCTCATTTATTTCAAATTATGTTATAATTGATATTATTGTTTCAGCCATTCTAATGATCTTTCTTTTATATATTGTAAAGTATTCTAAAATAGGAAAAGCAATGAGAGCTGTTGCACTTGATAAAGATGCTGCAAAGCTAATGGGTATAGATATTGAAAAAATTATTTTCATAACATTTTTTATTGGAGGGTCTTTTGCAGGAATAGCAGGATTGCTTGCAGGCCTTACCTATCCTAGAATATTCCCTTATATGGGCATTTTACCAGGATTAAAAGCTTTTATTTCTGCTGTTTTAGGTGGAATAGGAAATATTCCTGGAGCAATGCTTGGTTCATATATTTTAGGAATTGCGGAAACATTTGCCTCTTCTATAAATTCTCTTATAGGAGAGGGAATAGCGTTCTTAATTTTAGTAATTGTTCTTCTTTTTAGACCACAAGGAATTTTAGGAGAAAAAACAGCAGATAAAATATAAAGGAGAATTTATGTCTCTATTTAATATTATAAATAAATTTATAAAAAAATTTGATAATATTATCAAAAAAAGATTATCAAAATTCATTATATTTTCTTTTTTAATAATGATAATAATAAATCTATTGAACACTTTAAATATATTTAACAATTATATAATGCAAATAATAAATATTTCTTTAATATATGTTATTTTAGCAGTTTCATTAAATCTTATAAATGGTTTTACAGGATTATTTTCAATTGGTCATATGGGATTTGCTGCTATTGGAGCTTATATTTCAGCAACAATAACAACTCTTTTATTAAAAATAAGACCTGATTCTTTTATTAGTTATGGAATTTTTATTATTTCTGTTATTATTGGTGGTATTATAGCTATGCTAATTGGAATTATAATAGGTTTTCCATCACTTAAAGTTAAAGGTGATTATTTAGCTATTATTACTCTTGCTTTTGGGGAGATTATTAGAACAATTTTAAACAATATTGACTATGTAGGTGGACCAAGAGGACTTCTTGGAATACCAAAATTTTCAAATTTTTCTATTATATTTATTTTCACAATTTTAACTATTATATTAATTAGAAATATTGTTTATTCATCACATGGTAGAGCTCTTCTCTCAATAAGAGAAAATGAAGTCGCTTCAGAACTTTTAGGAATTAATATTACAAAGTATAAAATTATTGCCTTTGCAATTGGAGCATTTTTTGCAGGTGTTGCTGGTGGACTTTTATGCCATTTGCTTCAAATTGCTCATCCAACTCAATATGGCTTTTTAGGCTCTATTCTTATTTTAATAATGGTTTATGCAGGTGGAATGGGAAGCATTTCAGGATCTATAATAGCTGCATTTGTTTTAACATTTCTTTCTGAAGGGCTTAGAGTATTTCTTGGAAATCTCAGCAATATTTTAAATTTTCCTATAGGTGACCAATGGAGAATGGTATTATATTCTTTATTACTTATATTTATAATGCTTTTCAGAAGTGAAGGTTTAATGGGAATGAAAGAATTAAAATTCCTTATACCTGAAGAGGAGGAAAAAGATGCAAAATGTTCTGGAAATTAATAAATTAACCCACTTTTTTGGTGGTTTAAGAGCTGTATATAATTTTAATTTAAATTTACCTGAAAAAGCTTTGTTTGGACTTATAGGTCCAAATGGGGCTGGAAAAACAACAATATTTAATTTAATAACAGGAGTATATAAGCCAACTGAAGGAACAATAAAATTTTTAAATAATGACATAACAGGGAAAAAATCTTATCAAATTGTACAAAAAGGTATAGCAAGAACATTTCAAAATTTAAGAATTTTTAATTCTCTTTCTGTTTTAGACAATATTAGAGTTGCAAAACATTATTCTTCTCAAACAGATCATAAAAATAAATTAACTTTGTTTGATTGTTTTTTAAGAACAAAAAATTACAATAAAATTGAAGAAGAAATTAAAGAAGAAGCTTATCAATTATTGAAAATATTTAATTTAGAAAAGTGTATTTATGATCAGGCAAAAAATTTACCCTACGGAATGCTTCGAAAACTTGAAATAGCAAGAGCTTTAGCAACACATCCAAAACTTTTATTACTTGATGAACCAGCTGCTGGTATGAACCCTGCAGAAGTTTCTGAATTGATGGAATTGATTCATTTCATAAGAGATAGATTTCAACTTACTATTCTATTAATAGAACACCATATGAAAGTAGTAATGGGAATTTGTGAATATATTAAAGTAATTGATTTTGGTGAAACAATAGCTGAAGGTAAACCTATAGAAGTTGCAAATAATCCAAAAGTAATAGAAGCATATCTTGGTAAAGGAGACAAAAATGCTTAAAGTAGAAAATTTAGAAGTTTTTTATGGACAAATAAAAGCATTAAAAGGGATTTCATTTGAAGTCCCTCAAAATAAAATAATAACTCTAATAGGTGCAAATGGTGCTGGTAAAACAACTACATTAAGAACTTTAACTGGTTTAATTAAATCTAAAAAAGGGAAAATAATATTTGAAAATAAAGATATAAGTTCTTTAGAAGCTCATGAAATTGTTAAGCTTGGCATATGCCATGTACCTGAAGGTAGAAGAATTTTTGCAACATTAACCGTTAAAGAAAACCTTGAAATGGCTGCATGGAATATTAAAGATAAAAAAATTATAAAAAATAGATTTGAAGAAGTATTTTCACTTTTTCCAAGATTAAAAGAAAGAATAAATCAACTTGGAGGAACTCTTTCCGGTGGCGAACAACAAATGCTTGCTGTTGCGAGAGCTTTAGTAACAGGTGGAAAACTTCTTCTACTTGATGAACCTTCAATGGGTCTTGCTCCTGTACTTGTCGAAGAAATTTTTAATACAATATTAAAAATAAAACAAAATGGAACAACTATACTTCTTGTAGAACAAAATGCCAAAAAAGCTTTACAAATTTCAGATTATGCTTATGTACTTGAAGTTGGGAATATAACATTTCATGGACCATCCAATGAAATTGCAAATAATACAAAAGTAAAAGAAGCATATCTTGGAATATAAAATTATTGAAAATTAATTTTTTTTCTATAATATTATATTACAAATAAAAAATAATATTTTTTGGAGTATTTATGAATTATAAATTGTTAATCATTAATCCAGGTTCTACTTCCACAAAAATTTCAATTTTCATTAATGAAGAAGAAATATTAACAGAAACATTAAGACATAGTCTTGAAGAACTTTCTCCTTTTAAAAATATTATTGACCAATATAATTTTAGAAAAGATATTATTGAAAAATTTTTAGAAAAAAACAACCATAAATTAAATAGCTTCAATGCTATTGTTGGAAGAGGTGGTCTTTTAAAACCAATAACTTCAGGTACTTATATTGTTAATGAAATAATGCTTGAAGATTTAAAATCATGCAAATATGGCGAACATGCTTCAAATTTAGGTGGTTTAATAGCTTATTCTATTGCAAAAGAAATAAATGTACCTGCTTATATAGTAGATCCTGTTGTTGTTGATGAACTTGAAGATGTTGCGAGGATTGCAGGTCATCCATTATTTTCTAGAATATCAATATTTCATGCTTTAAATCAAAAAGCAGTAGCAAGAGAAATTGCAAAACAAATTGGTAAAAAATATGAAGATGTTAATTTAATTGTCTGTCATCTTGGGGGAGGAATCTCTATAGGAGTTCATAAAAAAGGTAAAGTGGTAGATGTTAATAATGCTCTAGATGGAGAAGGACCTTTTACACCTGAAAGATCTGGAACATTACCAGTTGGTGCTCTTGCAAAATTATGTTTTTCTGGGAAATATACTCTAGATCAAGTTAAAAAAATTATAAAAGGTGAAGGTGGACTTGTTGCTCATCTTGGAACAAATGATGCAAGAAAAGTCCAAGAAATGATTAAAAATGGTGATAAAAAAGCTGAACTTATTTATAAAGCAATGGCTTATCAAGTTTCAAAATACATAATGTCTCTCTTCCCTGCTGCAAATGGTGATATTGATGGTGTTGTTCTTACAGGTGGTATTGCTTATGATAACACATACTTTGTTCCATGGGTTAAAGAGTATCTTGGAAAAAATGTAAAAGTTTATGTCTTCCCAGGAGAATTAGAAATGAAAGCTCTTGCTTTAGGAGGTTTAAGAGTTTTAAAGAAAGAGGAAGAACCAAAATATTATAATTAAAGATTTAAAAAGTTTATTTTAATTAATTATTTTTATAAATTAAATTATTATTCTTTTCATTAATGTTGTTGATTAATATTATTATTAAGAACCCTTAAATTATTTTTTATTGTTTTATTTTTTTCTTTTTTTAACTAAATTTTTTATTTTCTTAATTTATTATTTAATTTATTTTATAAAAGAGGTATAAAAATTGAACTTTTCTTTTATTAAAAATATTTTATTTAAAAAAAAAATTAAAAGAAATAGATTTTGATTTAAATTTTTCAAGGTTTGTTAGAAAAATTTTAATAATTTTTTTCTCATTAATTTTTAAATTCGAGATAAATGACTCACTAATTAAAAATTTAGAACCCCCATTTATTATTCTTGCAAACCATTCTAACTGGTGGGATCCTTTTTTTATTGGATTATTTATAGATAAACCGCTTCATTTTGTTGCAACTGAAGATATTTTTAGGCTTTTTCCTTATAATTTTATCTTACCAAAACTTGGTGCAATTCCAAAAATTAAATTTTATCCTGATTTTGACACTGTAAGAAAAATTTATAAAGTAAAAGAAAATAAAGGAATTATAGGTATTTTCCCCGAAGGTGAAAGAAACTGGGATGGTGCAACATTGAATATTGTACCATCAACTATAAAATTAATTAAAAAACTTTCACTTCCTGTAGTTATATGTTTAATGAAAGGAGCCCACATGGTATATCCAAGGTGGGCTAAAAACTATAGAAAAGGAACTATTAAAATTGAATTTGTACATATTTTTACAAAATCAGATATTGAATTATTAGATGAAGACAAATTATACAAAGAAATAAATGAAAAATTTTCTTACAATGAATATGAATATTTTCGAGGAAAAAACATAATATTTAAAGGAACTAAAAAAGCAAAAGGGCTTGGAAATTTTTTATTTATATGCCCCCATTGCCATTCAATAAATAAAAATAAAAGTAGAGGTAATTTTTTTTATTGTTCAAATTGTAAATATGAAGTTTATATAAATAAATATAACTTTTTTGAAATATCTAAATTTTCAAAAATAAACAAACTTTATTTTGATAATCCATATGATTGGAATAAATGGCAAATAGAGTTTATTAAAATAGATTTTATAAATGATAAAACATTAAATTATTTTTTTAAAGATCAACCTGTTATTTTATTTTCAAGAAAAAAGAAAGGGAATCTTTTTAAAATAAACAGTGGTAAACTAAAACTTGATAGAAATATTTTTGCTATACATACTCTTTTAGGAAAAGATATAATATTTGAAATTGATAAAATCAATTCTATAAATGTACTTTATAGAAATATTCTCGATTTCTATTATGATGGTAAATTCTATAGAATTATTTTTGAAAACAATAAAATATCAGCTTATAAATATGTATTGACAATAAAAGCTTTAAAAAATATTTTATAATTTATAAATTAAAATCAATAATTCTTTCTCTTTGTAATCTATTAGATTCATCTATTATTCTTCTTTCATATGTTTCATTGAAAAATTTAGAATTTATTAAAAAGTCAGCTGTTGATTGATTACATGCTACAGGTATATTAAAAAGAACTGCAATTCTTAATAAAGCTTTTATATCTGGATCATGAGGTTGGGCTTCAAGTGGATCCCAAAAAAATATTAATAGATCTATTTTATTTTCAAGAATCATATTTCCTATTTGAATATCACCACCAAGAGGACCACTAAAAAATTTATGCACCTTAATATCAAATTTTTTTTCAATTATTGTTCCTGTTGTACCAGTTGCATAAATTAATTTATTTTTTAAAATTTCTTTATTTTTATCAAACCATTCTACAAGTTCTTTCTTTTTACCATCGTGAGCAATTAAAGCTATACTATTAACCATTTTTCACTCCTTTATTTTAGTTTTATTTTTTTTATTTATCCAAACAAAATTTATAAAAATTTGATTTTTATTCAAATTAAATTATATTTTATATGAATATAAATATTTATATTATAAAATTTATATAAAATTAATTAAACTATTTTTTAATAATTTAATACATTTTTTAGGAAAAACTATGATTAATTTGCTATTTTTTTGTGAAAAAGATGAGCATGCTGATGCTTTAATAAATTTTTTATCTAATCAAGACTTTAAAGTTGTTTTATCATCTGGAAAAGTCCCTGTTGATTTTATAATAAAAGAGTTTTCACCTGATATAATTTTAATTGATTCATCTTTAAAATTAATTTCTCCATTAAATTTAATAAAAAATTTAAAAAACAATGATTCGTTAAAAGAAATCCCAATACTTTTAATGATTGAGGAGAATAAAATAAATGATCTTGAACAGCATGTAAATATTGGAATTGATGAACTAATTAAAAAACCCGTAGATGTTAGATACCTTGAATCTAGAATTAAAATGGTTTATAGAATGCATCTAAGCAAAGATAGTAACCCTTTAACAGGTTTACCTGGAAACAAATCAATAGAAAAAACAATAAAAATGCTTATTGAACCCCAACATAAACAAAAGTTTGCTATTATTTATTCTGATCTTGATAATTTTAAACCATATAATGATATATATGGTTTTGCAAAAGGTGATGAAGTTATTCTTTTAACTGCAAATCTCATAAAGCAAGCCATAAATTTATATGGGAACAAAAATGATTTTATTGGACATATAGGAGGAGATGATTTTATTTTTATAACTACTCCAGAAAAGGTTGAAAAGGTTTGTAATTATATTTGTAATGAATTTGATAAAACTATTTTACATTTTTATAATGAAACTGATTTAAAAAATGGATATATAATTTCAAAAGATAGAGAAGGAAATACTAAAAAATTTGATTTTTTAAGCATTTCTTTAGCTGTAATAACAAATGAAAATAAAACCTTTTCAAATTATGTTGAAATTTCTAAAACAGCTGCAGAACTTAAAAAATATGCAAAAACATTAAAAAAATCTAAATGGGTCAAAGATAAAAGAAATGGAGATCAATCGAAAGAAGAAGAGTTTTTAAAAAATAATAGTTTAGGTGATAGGAGAAACCCAAAAAAGACATACAATATTTTAGTAGTTGATGATTCAAAATTTATTGTAGAAATTGTTAAAAATATTTTAACACTTGAAGGCTATGAAATAGATACAGAAACAGATTCTCAAAAGGCATTATTTCTAACTGATATAAAAAAATTTGATCTTTTAATAATAGACATTTCAATGCCAAAAATTGATGGATTAACATTAATATCTGAAATAAAAAAAAGAGATTTAAATAAAAATACTCCTATAATCATAATATCAGCTTATAATCAAAGAAATATTATTTTAGAAGCAGCTAAATTGGGAATTAAAAAATACATCGTAAAGCCATTTGATAATAAAGATTTAATTTTATCAGTTCAAACATATTTACAAAACTACTAATTTTTAAAATAACTAGTAGGAGGGGGAAATTTTTATGGAAAATCTACTAGAAAAAGTAAAATTAAAAGATTTAAAAAAATTTGATCCAAATGATTCTCTTGCTAATTCAGTTTGCTTTATAGGAACTCCTTTTAGAAATCCAAATTTAAAAGATAAAATTTTTTTATCTACTTTTATATTTTCAAATGAAAATATCTTTTATGAATTTGATTTAAATGATGTTGTTAAATTTGAAGAAATAGATAACATTATAGATAAAGATGGAAATAATTATTCAATTTATAAAATATGGATTAAAAAAGGCTCAAAAGGAATCAAGCACGAAACTTTTACTATAAACTAAAATTTATATAAATTAATATATCTTCTAAATATTTTGTTTTATATTTATTTTATTTAAGAATTTTATAAATTGATATTTATTTTTTATATTTATTTAATATTTCCTTTAAATCTTCTTCTTTAATAATATATTCTTTATTGCAAAATTCACATTTTACAATCGGATATTCTTTTCTATTTATATAATCTTCAAGTTCTTCATATTTTAGTAATTTTATAAGATTTAAAGCATAATTATATGAACAATCACAATTATAAAAAATATCCTTTTCATCAATTAATTTAAATTGAATATTACCCATAAAATTTTTTAATATTTTTAATGGATCATTATTTGCATTTTCTAAAATATCAATTTTATCTTTACTCAAATAATATAAAAAATTTAAATAATTTGAATGAGCTTGCGGATATGGAACTATTGCTATTCCACCTGCTTCTTCTACACTAAAAGTTGAATTTTTAAAACTATATTTTACATCTGTTTTTATCAAAATATTTTTATCTTCTAAATCATAAAAATATTTTACAAAATCTTGCTCAATTATCTTAGAATCTTTATTTACAATAGTTTGTTGATTTTCTTTAAAGCCTTTTAATTTTCTTGTAAATTTGATTGTACCGAAATCTGTAAAAATATCCTCTAGTTTTCCAGTTTCATAAGGATTTTTAACCATAATTTTAAATATTGATAAATTATTAATATAAGATTTTACATAATTATTCTTATTTAAATCAATATCTATTAGAAGTTGATCTTCTTTGTTTTTTAAAAGTAAAGAGGAAAAAATATGAGTTAAAATTCCAATCTTACCTACAAAAAATGAAATTTGTGGTGATAAATTATGAATTGATATAATTTGATTCAATGTTTCTTTAAAAGATATTGCATAATAAATAGCATTTTTATCTTTATCAAGGAAAGTTAATTTTTTATCCATTTTTTACTAATTTTACAAAAATAATTTAAATTTATTTCAAAGATAAATTTATCAAATTGTAATTATTTTTCAAAAGATCAAGAATTGTTTGAAACATAAGGTTATTTTTAGATAAATCTGTCATCTCTTTTTCAATGTCAACATTATTTCCATCATTTCTCATTGTTGTTGAATAATCAACTACCCTTTTTGCTTCAACATTTTCCCAATTTATTGGGATTACAAAGGGAATATGTCTTTCACTTGAAACTTTTGCCTGAAAACCTTTATAATTTTCCCTTTCAATGGCTCTTTTAAGTTGAGCTTCAAATGTAATTTCTGATCTCTTAAATCCTGGAGTATCTGCATTTGCAATATTATTGGCTATTACATTCAACCTTTTATTTAAAGCATTCAAATACATTTTAGACATTTGAATAATTCGATAAGAATATCCCTTGTTATTTATTTCCATATCAAACCTCAATTAGAAAATTATATAAATTTATAAAAAATAAAAATATTAAAAAAATAAAAAATAATAAATCTTTTAACTAATAAAATAATATAATAATCTTCAATTTAAATAATCGAGAAATTTGAAGATAACTAAAATTAATTTTAATTATAATAGTTTATTTTATATATTAAAAAACTAAATTTATAATAAAATTAAGATTTATAATAAATTGATATAAAACTAAAGATTGAATCCCAATATTTTTCTTCATCAGAATAGATTTCTCTTGCATGTTCATTACAATCAAAAATTTCTAAAAAAATCTTTTTCTTTTCTATTTTTTCTTTTTCAAAAATTTTCATTTTTTCTAATTTTCTCTTATAAATTTCATAAGCCATATCAAAAGGGATTAGAGGGTCATTTTTTGAATGTATTAACATTACTGGTAAATCTATTTTCAATATATATTCAATTGGATTAACATCTTCAATATCAAATCTTGCTAAAATTTTTATAAAAATTCTACTAAAAATATAAACAAAATTTGAAATAAATTTATTTTTTATAGTATTTAATAAAATATTTTTAGATAAAATTGAAAGACTTGAAAATGTTGAATTAAGAATTACAAAATCAGGCTTATTTTCCAAAATATCAACTGTTTGAGAGACAATTGCAGCACCCATTGATTCGCCAAAAAGTCCAAAAAGTATTTTCTTTTCCTTTGCATTTTCATTTTTTTCTTCTATATCTTCTTTATTCTCATTTAAATTAATATTTTTATATTCTTTTAATATCAAATCCAAAAATTTAACTTCATTTATATTATCTATAAAAAGGTCTTTTTCAAAATATTTATAAAAATTTTTAAAAATTTTGAATTTTTTAAAATTTTTAAAAGAAAATTCATTAATTATTCTATTTCCTTTATTTGCTTCAATTTTTCTCTCTTCATTTTTGATTCCCTGTCCTTTTAAAATTAATTTCGTAAAAATTGAAATGAAATAATCAACTATACATTTAAAGTCATACTTTTCATAAAAACCATATGAAGGAAAATCTCCATAAGTTAAACCATGCGCTTTACTATCAATAAGTATGCATGTCCAATTATTTTTTATAAATGGAAGAATATATTTATACATACCATATAAGGTCCAAGTTACACCATGATAGAAAAAAATTATTTTATCAAAGTCACCTATAAATATTTGACCATAAATTTTTTTACTTTTATTTTTTTTAAAAAAAAAGTGAATCTTTGGGGAAGATAAAAGTTCTTCCCCAAATTCACCTTTATTTAACCCATCTTTTATTGTATAATAGACTGAATATTTTTTATCTTTAAGAAGTTTTTTTGTAAAATATAAAGACAAAAATATTATAAAAAGAATGAAGATAAAAACAAAAAATAGCAATAGAAAAAATAAATTAATAATAATATTATTAAAATTATTAAAAAAATAAATCATTAAACTTTATTATCCATTATTTTCTTTTTCGCCATGAGATTTTAATATTTCATTAACTCTTTTTTCATCATATTTCAAAAGTAATAATAATCCAACAATACAAAAAATAACAGCAAAAACAGCAGTTAGCCTTACACCACCAATTGTTACAAGTTTTGCTTTTGATTCAACATCAAAATGTTTTGCTTCACCTATACTCAATGTAGCAAGAAGAGGAAAAAGCAGTAAGGTAATTGATTGTCCCAATTTACTCATAAAAGTTCTTGCACCAAAAAATATAGCTGCTTTAAAATTACCTTTTTCATAACCATCAGCTTCAGCTATATCTGCTATAACTGAATTTGGAATAATACCAAATATTGCTAAAGGTAAACTTGCAAGGAACATAATAATCCAACCTTGGATAACATTTGGAATTGGATATTTTCCAAGACCAATAGTTATTAAAAATACAAATCCAAAAATACAAAAACCAACAATTAAAAGTTTCTTTTTACCAATTTTATGAGCAATAGAAGGAATAAAAAAGTAAAAAATAAATGAAAGCAGGAACATTACAGTCATAAAAGTAGTTGTCATTTCTTTTGGTAAATTTAAAAGAACTACAATATAGTAACTAAAACCTGCAGAGATAAAAGTTAAAGAAAGCCAATATGTTAAATCTGAAAGGGTAAAATATAAAAATCCTTTATTTTTAAAAGCTGAAGATAATGCTTCTAAAGTCCCTTCCTGGGATACATGTTCTTCGACATATTTATTTTCATCAATAAATATAACAGGTAAATACATTGCAATTGCCCCTACAATTGCAAATATACCATTAACAATTTGAAATGCCCTAACAGGTGAAAAACCCATTTTTTCAAAAATACCAGAAAAAAGATAAATTTGATTTCCAACCATATAACCAATAGCCCATGTTATAGAAATCATAGTAGATAGCTGTAATCTTTCAGAAGAAGAATGTCCAAGTTCACTCATAAGAGCAAAAAATGGTGTTACATAAATTGTCATAAAAAGATAAAAAAGTAAAATTGTTATATAAAGCCATATAATATTAAAAACATGAACTGCATTTACTGGAGGGAAAAACACAAGAAAAGATAAAATAGCAAAAGGTAGTCCCCCAATTAATAAAAATAATCTTCTTCTTCCAAGTTTATGTTTTGTTCTATCTGAAAGACTTGCAATTAATGGATCTGTAATAGCATCAAACAATCTACTTACAAAACCAACTGAACTAATTATTAAAGGAATTCCAATAAAAATAGGAAAAATAGTTTTACCAGTATTTTGGTTAACTGGTGGTAAATAGAAATATAAAAGTGTGTTCCCAACTGTAAAAGAAGCTAATGACCATCCAAACTGACCGATTGCATAAATTATCTTCTTCCACATAGGAAGCTGCTGAACCTTAGCACTGTTCATCTTAAACCTCCAAAGTATAGTATATTTATAAACTTCTTTCAATAAGATAAAACAGTTTTTAATATTTTTCAATATTATTTTTTTATTTTTAGATTTTTAGTTATTTTATTAAAAATTTTTAATTACTATAATTTTTTTTCAAAAACAAAATATTCTTCTTCTTTACCAATATTTTTAAATCCAATTTTTAATAAATATTTTATATGATGTTTATTTTTTGATTTAGTTACAAATTTTTTATAATTTTTCTTTTCAAAATACTCTCTATTTTTATAAAATAAATACTCAGCTATTCTCAAATCTCTATATTTTGGTATAACATAATCAAGATGAACAAATTGATAATCTTTCCTATTTTCTACAATAAATATTCCTGCAGGAATTAAATCCCTTAATATAAAAAATATATCTAAGTCTTTATATAATATATTAATATCAAATGATTCATTAAATTTTTTAATATCATTCTCATAAAAAGAGAGAAATTTTTGCATATATAAAGAATTTTTATCAAATTCAAATATAGAAAAGTATTCTCTTATTGTAACAATATTTACAATATAGTAAATATTTATAAAACAAATAAAAATATTTAAAAACAAAACGGGATAAGATCTTATAAAATAACCATAAATTGCAAAAACAAAACTTCCTATAAGATTCAAAATTCTTAATTTTAATACAGAATTCATTATAAGAGAAATAGCAACTATAACAGAAGCAACCAAACCTAAAAATTCAGTATTATTTGAAAAAATATTAAAAATAAAATTCAAATTTTACCTCCTTAAAAATATAATTAAAATAAAAATTCAAATGGTAAAAGTATTATATAAGGGTTATAAGATAATTTTGAATTTCTTAAATTTTCAAACCCTAAATCATCTTCCCTATTTATCCACTTATATTTATCTTTTAAATAATTTGAACTTAAATAATTTATCATTTGAGATGAACCTATGAAATCAGAATCAAATTTTTCAAAATGAATTGTATACATATCTATATTTTGAGTCGAACCAACTGAAAATGAAACTATCTGATTATCAACATAGAGCAAAAATAGATCTAAATCTAACTTACTAAAATATTTACACAAATTTTCAAGTATATAGAGCTCATTTTTTAAAAGTTCATTAAAAAAAATATCATTATTAATTTCTAAATTTTTAATTTTCTTTTCATACCAATATTTATTCAATTCATAACATTTTTTAAAAATGTCACAATTTATAGTACTTGATTTGTATAATTCAAATTTATAGTTTTTATAATTTTTAATAAATTGGTTTACAAGATTTTTTTTATTATGAAATTTTCTACCAGAAAGGTTTGCTAAATCTTGAGAATTATAAATATAATTAGCAAAAGCTCTATCTGTTTTTATTCTTATTTTTTTATTCCAAAGGTTATTAATATCTTTTTTTTTATTATCTTCTGATTTTTCAGTATCACCAAAAGGATTACAATTAAACTTTTCATTTATAAGATTGTTAGTTGAATAATTAAAAATATTTTTCAATTGATAATTATATAAATTAAAATAATTTTGTAATTCACTACTATCTTCAATTAAATTTAGTTTTAAAAAATAATTCAAATAATTTATACTATAAAATATAAAATTTCCAGATTTATCAATACTTTTAAATAGATCTGATATATAAAATATTTCCTCAATATTAAGAAATTCACCTAAAGGTTCTAAAATAAAATCTGTCAATTCATTATATATAATTATTCTATTTTTATATAAAAACCATTTATATTTATAATAAAAGCTCCATAAAAAAAGGTTATTAAAATTAAAATCACATAAAAAAGAGGGATATTTTTGAAAATAAAAATTAAATAATTCTTTATCTTCTAAAGAAATATCTTTTAAAATAATTTTATCCATTAAATCATCCATTATTTTTTATTATTTTATTTTTTTTATTTTATTTTTTATATACATTTTTTTTTCTTATATTTATATTTTTTTCTTATATTATTAAGTATTTATATCTAGTGTTCATATTTCATTGGTAAAAATTTTTTCATTAAACTAAAACCCGCTTTTTTGTAAAATTTATATGTATTTGGCTTTCCTATTAAAACAATCCAAGAGATTTCTTTTTCTATTAAGTAATCTACAGCAAATTTTAATATTTTTAAACCAATTCCTTTTTTTTGAAATTCTTTTTTTACTATTAAATCTTGAATATAAGCATCAAAACAACCATCAGAAATAATTCTACACATTCCTATAAGATTATCTTTCATAAAAGCACCAATAAAAGCATATGAACCACTAACAAGATCTTTAATTTTATAATAATTTTTATTATCCTCATCTGTCCACCATCCAGCATCTTTATATAAATTTATAATCTTTTCAGACTCAATGCTTTTAACTTTTTTTATTTGAATTTTAATTTCTTCCATATTCACCTCTCATTTCAAATATATATATCATATTTTTAATCAAATACCGAAAATTAAATATAATATATATACCATATTATTTTTACTATTTTTTTATAAAATTTTAAATTAAAAAGGAAAAATAATGGAAAAAATTAATCTTTCAATTTACAATTACCCTGAGGATTACATAAAAATTCAAAAAAATCTAGAGATAAAAAATAAGATAAATGATTTAAATCAAAAAACTAATTCGATTGAAAAATATGATGAAAAAAAAATAAAAGAGATTTCTTCCGATTTTGCATCTTTATTTATAAAAATCATGCTTGATCAATTAAAAAATTCTTTAAATCCTCAAGAAGATATTTTATATGGTGGATTTAGAGAAGATTTATGGAAAGATATGCTTTTTGATGAATACGCAAAAAAAATGTCAAAAAATGGATTGAGTTCTCTATCTGAAATGATCTATAAATCAATTATTAATAATTATAAAAATAAATTTTAGAATTTAATAATTTTTTATATATTTTTATTTTATAGTTTAAATCTCTTAATTTAAAGAAAATTGTAGAAAAAAGATTCCATGTTAAAACCCATGCTCCTATTAATATACCTTGAGCTAAAATATCTTTTATAAGAGAAACCTTTATATTATTTTCTATCAAGTTTGAAATTATAATGAAAGTAAATCCAATTATAGCATAAATAGAACTACTTTTTAAAAACCTAAATCTTTCATTATTAAATTTGAGTAACCTAAATTTAATATTATTTTTAAAAGTTCTAAAAATTCTATTTTCAATATTTTCATCTCTAATTTTGGCAGGAAGATAAAAGTTTATATCAATTTTAGATTTATATGGAATTTCCATAAAACTTTGTTCTATAAAATCTATAAGATCAGAATCAAATTCTCTTTTTGTAAATGGAGCAAAAACCCATTCATCAAATAGATCATCATAAGAATCAAGAGATATATCTATATTATAAAGATCATTTTTCTTTTCATACCTATAAATATTTTTTAAATTTATTTTCTCCATAATAAAAACAAATAAATCTAAAAATCAGTTTTTTATCTGAAATTATCTAATCTTTAAGAAAATTCCTAAGAGTCCAAGAGTAATCAAAAGCTGAATAATAAGAAATTTAACCATAACCTGAGTATTTGACCAATTTCTTGTCTGTCGAAAATGATCATGTAAAGGAAACCTTGTATTTTTGAATATTTTAATATTTAAAAATCTAATCAAAGCAACTTTCAGCAATCCAGTCCCTCCATTTATTAGTAAAACAGTTGAAATAATAATATATATAAATGGATTTCCAATTTTTAAAATAAGAACTCCTATAAAAAAACCAAGAGATCTTGAACCTGCATCTCCCATTAAAATAAATGATGGAAAAGCATTATACCATATATATGCAATTAAGGACCCAATCATAATAAAACATAGTATTCCCCAAATTGCTCCATCTTTTAAATGAGGTAATAGTAGATATTTAGCTATCTCTTTATGCCCTAAAACAAAATACAATAAAAAAGCTAAAGTTATTAATGAAACTAGAACAAGCATACCAGATAGTCCATCAACACCATCAGAACAATTTGTTGTATTAATCGATATCCATATTAAAAAAATTCCCATTATAAGATATAACCATTTTGGAAGATAAATCATATTATTGTAAAATGGAACCCAAATAATTGTCTCTTCAAAATAAATAATTGTTAGTGTTGCTAATAATGCAAGAATGAAATCTATAAAACCCTTTTTATATTCGTTCCAAGGTTTTGTACTTTTATCATCTAAAAAACCTGAAATCATAGTTAAAAAGGTAAGAAATAATATAATGTATATTTCTTTATCAAATTTTATTGAAAGAAGAGAAACAAAAATAAAAACAGAAATAAAAATTATACCTGCTCCTGTTGGCTTACCTTTAGCTTTTTCAGAATCAACTGCAAAATTTCTACCTCTATCAATTGGAAGATATTTTGAAAATTTTGGTAATAAAAAAAATGAAAGAAAAAATGATAAATAAAAACCTAAAATAGAAATAAACGAATTTGAACTAAATAATCTAAAAGGCCCAAAAATGCTTTTTAATTCTTCAAGGTATCTTAACATAATCTTTTCCTTTGATAAAGTATAAAATAAATTAAAAATAAATAAACTTAAATTTTTTATTTTGAAATTTTTTTTTAATAGTTTAATTTAAATTAAAAATAAAAATTGCACTTTTAAACTATTTAAGTTTGCAAATTATAATTTTTTGAAAAAAGACAATAAATGATAATATGAGAAAAATTGTATTATTAACTGGGGCTTCCTCTGGAATAGGGCAAGCTCTAGCTTATGAACTTACAAATAAAAATTATCTTGTTTATGGAACCTCGAGAAATATAAATCTATTAACCCCTAAAAATAATTTTTATCCAATTAGACTTGATTTAACTAATTATGATTCTATAAAAAGTTGTGTAGATTATATAATTAAAAAAGAAGGGAAAATTGATATTCTTATAAATAATGCTGGAATAATGTTAGGAGGACCTATTGAACTTGCTGATAAAGATGAAATTAAACTTATCTTTGAAACAAATATCATAGGTCCTATTTGTTTAATTAATGAAGTTCTACCTCATATGAGAAAAGAAAATAATGGTTTAATAATAAACATTGGTTCAATTGGTGGTATATTTGGCTTACCTTTTCAAGGAATCTATTCTTCAACAAAATTTGCTATAAATGGAATCACTCAAGCTCTATCTCTTGAAACTGAAAATTTTGGAATTAAAACAATAACAATAAATCCTGGTGATACTAAAACAAATGTAATAAAAAATAGAATCTTTCCAAAAAAATTAAAAATGGATAATGTTTATCAAAAACAATTTAATATTACTCAAAAAATTATTGAAAATGAAGAGTCTAGTGGACTATCCCCTATCTATGTTTCAAAAAAAATTGTAAAAATAATAGAGAAAAAAAAATTAAAATCATCTTACATTATTGCATCTTCAATTCAAAAACTATCTTGTTTTGTTTATAAAATATTAGGTTTTGATATTTTTAAAAAAATATTAAAAATTTATTATAAAATTGAAAAATAATTATTTTATATAATAATATTAAAATTGATTTTAATAAATATTATATTATTTTTTCAATAGAGATATTCTCATAAAAATAAATCTTTTTAAGGTTTAAAGTTATGAAAGTAGGAATTTTAACATCAGGAGGAGATTCTCCTGGAATAAATGCTTTTATAAGGTCTCTTTACTATTTACTTGAAAAAGATAATATTGAAGTTTATGGAATATATAGAGGTTACTTAGGACTTGTAAACAATGAAATAAAAAAGCTTACCAGAATCAATGTAGAAAATATCTCAAATTTAGGTGGAACTATTTTAAAAACTTCAAAATATAATCCTTTGCAGAAAGAAGAAGATATTGCTCGTATAATTAAAAATATAGAAGAAAACAAACTTGATGTTATAGTTATATGCGGAGATTTTGACACTTTTAGAATTGCAAAAGAACTTTGCAAAAAAGGTTTAAATATAGTCGCTATACCTCAAACCATTGATAATGATATACCAGAAACAGACTTTACTCTTGGTTTTTTTTCAGCAGTTAGAAATATTGTTAATTCTATTGAGATTATAAGGTCTACAAATGAGTCTCACGAAAGAGATGTTCTTGTTGAAATAATGGGAAAAGATAGTGGATGGTTAACTGTCTTTGCTGCATTATCTATAAAAGTTGAAGGTTTTTTTATTCCAGAAATTAAAACAGACTTGCAAAATATAGCAGATGTTTTTATAAAACATAGATTAAAAGGTTCAAATGATAATATAATTCTTATTGCAGAAGGTTTACAACTTGATAATATTTCTAAATCTGTTGATAAAGATCTAATTTTCCCAAATATTGATAGATCGGGAATAGTAATGGTTATTGCGGAAAAAATAAAAGATTATTTACCAGAGAAACCAAAAGCAGTAATTCTATCGTATATTCAGAGAGGAGGTAATCCCGATATTTTTGATATTATTCTTGCCTCAAGATTTGCTGAGAGAATACATTATCTGATTGCTGAGAAAAAATTTGGAATTTATGTTGGATTAAAATCAAATAATCTTGAATTTTTTAGTTTAAATTCAATTTCAAATAAAATTAAAAATGTTTCTGATTATTATATTGAACTTGCAAATAAAATAGTAAATAGTACAAAATAGTTAAAATATTTAGAATAATAAAAAAATCCGGGAATATTTTTATGAAAAGTTTATCCTACTTTTTAATAATTTGTGGAATTTTAATTTTAATAGTTGGAATTATATTACTATTAATTGATTCCTTGGATTTAAAAATTTTTAAAAAACTTGGTAATCTCCCTGGTGATATAAAAATAAAAGGGAAAAACTTTGTATTTTATTTTCCCTTAACAACATCAATTTTAATAAGCATAATTTTATCTCTTTTTATATTTTTAATCTCAATTTTCCTTAAGAATAAGTAATTAAAAGAAATTATTTTAAAAATTCTATTTGATACATTTTATTCTGATATTATTTTTTTAATAAAATCATTAAAAAACTGAGTTTCTTTATAGAAAATTGATTTTAGAAAATATATTTTAAATTCATTTCTATCTTTAATTTTAAAACCACCAAATATAGTGAGATTATCTAATAAAGAATTATTATCTACTAATTTTTTTAAATTTACTAATTTAAAACTGGAAAATTCTATTAAAAATAGATCTAATTTGTCAATATATATTTTAACAATACCATTTAGATAAATTGAATATTGCTTTAATTTCAAATTATTAAAAGTAAAATCATCGCTTTTAAAATTATTTTTTATAAAATTCTCATCTATAATATCACCAAATTTTTTACTATTTAAATTAATATCAAAACTCTTAATGTTTCCATCAAAAATTTTATTAAAAAATAAAAAATAAATCTTATTATTTTTATAATTTAAATCAAAATTTAAAAAGTAAAAAAATATATCTAAATTAAATGGAATAAGAAAAGGAATATCACTTTTAATTTCAATTTTTTCTTCCTTTTCTATTTTATTATTATTTTTTAATTCATAATATTTAAAAGAAATATACTTTTTACCATCATTGTCTTTTAAAATAAAATAAATATCATAAGGTTCATCATTATACTTTTTTGTTTTATTATCTAAAAGATAAAAATTTAAATTACAACTATTTAATTTTAAATTATTTAAAGATAATTTTATTTGAGTAATTTCTTTATAAAGATTTTTTATATAATTGATTTTATATCCACTTATGAAATTTAAATCAATATCATCAATATAAAAATAAATATTATCATCAGAATTTTTTACTTCTTGGTATTGAAAAACAAAGTTCTTAAAATAATTTATATATTTAATTTTGTTTTCATCTCTATATTGAGCTTTAACAATGAAAAATTGAAAAATAAATAAAAAAAACAAAAAAAATAAATTAATTTTTTTCATAAAATAAAAATAAAGTAACTATGAAAATTTTTTCTAAATATTACAAATAATATAGCATTCAATTAAAATTTTTAAACTTAAATTTTAAAAAAGTAGAATAAATAATTGGAAATTTCTGAAAAATAATTAATTTTAAATAAAATAAACTATATAATAATGAAAAAATTAAAAATAAATAAAAAAATATCAATTTTAATTTTTATTATTATTCTTCTATTATTAATAGCTTTTTGTTACATAATTAATAAAATTTATTTTTATAATACAAAATCTATTTATAATGATAATAACTTAATTTTATATAGAATTAATAATCTTTACTTTTTAATTTCAAATTTCAACAATATTTCGAAAAAAACTCAAATAAACAATTTAAATTATTTGTTTCTTTTTTTATTTGAAAATTACAAATATTTGCATGAGTTTTATGAAAATAATTATAAAATTAAAAAAAAATTAAGTATTTCTCAAATAAAAGAAAAAGAAATTGAAAAAATTTCCGAAAAAAATTTTTTTAAAAAATTAAAATTAATTAAGCTAAATGATTTTAGAGATTTTATAATTAACAATGGTAACATCAAAATTCACTTTATTCCAGAAAGTATTAATAATAATAACGAAATTATTTTTATTATAAAAAGAGCTTTATATGAAAGAAATATAAATGTTGTTATATTTGAATTAAAGGATGAAAAAATTATTGATAAAATCAATGAGTTTAATAATTTTCTTAAAATATTTAATTTACTCTCTTTTAATAAAATTATATATAAAAATATAGATCTTTTTAATTATAAAAATAAATCTAAATATAAAACACTTGTTTATATTCCTATTATTTTGATTTTCATAATTTTTGGTCTTTCTACTTTACTTATATTTACTTTCTTTATAACATTTTTAAAAGATATTTTTATAAAAGAATTTTATAATAATATAACTTCTCTTATAAAAAATCTAATTCTTTTCATTTTTTTTTGTAATATTTTACATATTTTTTTAAAAATATTTTATAAAATTTTTATCTTTTCATTTTTCAATTTTTTTTATAAATTTATAACTTTTGAAAATTTTTTATTTTTATTCTTCAATTTAAATTTATTTAACAATACTTATCTTTTTTACCTTCTTTTTTACTTATATTTTTTAATCTTTTTTATTTTAACCAATAATTTAAGTATTAATTACAAAATATTCTATCCTTCTTTTTTTATTTTTATTCTAATCTTTTACTTTTTGGATAAAAATTTATTTAACCTTTCAATTATAAGACTTTTTAAAAATTACATTGAAAACATATTTATCATAAGACCAAGGATAAAAGAGATATTAAGTTTTCCTTTTATTATTTTTCTCTTTTTAAAAAATAATATTTTTTTATATAAAAATAATTTTTCAAATAAATATATTTTAGAAAATAAGAACACTTATAAAACAATTGAATTTATATTTTTTTTTGGACAAGTTTTGTTTTTTAGCTCAATAATAAATACATTTTCACACTATAATACTAATATTTTTATTTCAAATATAAGAGCTCTAATTGGAATAATTTTAGGAGCATTTTTAGGATTTTTTTTATTTTTGACAAAAATATTTACATTAAAATTAAAAATAAATTTTAAATTTACATCTTCAATAAAATTACAAAATAAAAAAAAATTAAATACTATATTTGCTATTATTAGCCCAACAAAAAATTTTGGGGATAATTTTTATAGATATTTTTATAAAAATAATTTTTCACCTTCAAAATATAAAATTATTTTATTAAATAAAAATAAAAATTACGTATTTGAAACTTTAAAAAATATATTTATTTCTAATGAAATCCATTTTATTGGGGGAATCTGGCAGGATAAAACATCGTACTTCTCTTTTCTATTTTATTTTTCTATTCTTATTATTTCAAAACTCTTATTTAAGAAAATAAAATTTATTTCTTGTTCTATTGAAAATATTAATAATAAATTTTTTAAAAAATTAATATTAAATTTTCCATTTATAAATTATGTTTGGGTAAGAGATTATTACTCCTACCTTTTACTTAAAGATAGAGCATCAAAAACAATTCTTTTTTATGATCTATTTGATTTATATTGTTCAAAATATTTAAACTTAATTAGACTAAAACAAATCAATTCAGTAATATACAAAAAATCAAATATAAAGAGAATTTTTAATAAAAATATAAACATTTATGTAAATAAAACTATAATTATTTTTTTTAATCGTAATTATTTTAAAAATATATTAAAAATTGTAAAAAAAATAAATCTAAAAAATTACAGATTATTTTTTATAGTATTTGAGGAAAAAGATATAAGTTTTTTAAATGAAAATATTTATACTATAAAAAATAAAATAAATTCATCTTTTAATAAATTTAAAATTTATAATTTTTCAAATATCACAAATTTTTCATTATTTTTCAAAATTGTATTAAAAAACTTAAAAATAAAAAGAAACAATAAATTAATAAATAACAAAATCAGAAAATATAATAAAAACAAAAATTTTAATTTTTTAATCCTATCTTATAGATTTCATGCATCAATTTTATTAAATAAATTATTACCTGTTGATAAATATGGGGAAAAAATATTCTTTCTTGATGATAAATCTATTAATTATTTTAATATTTTATTAGATAATAATTTTATCGAAAATTATTATAAGAGAAATTATGGCATTAAAAAAAGATAAAAATTTCAATAAAAAAAATTATAAAAAAAGTAACATAAAGTCTATCAAAAAAAATAAACTAAAATTTAATATAAAAAATAATAAAAATAAAATAAAAAATAATTCAAAATTAAAAAAACTTACCTTTTATAGAAATCTTCTCTATATTTTAACTCTTATCTTCTGCTTAATTCTTTGTTTTACTATTATTGTTTCAATAAAATACAAAGAAAATATCACAAAAATCTATGATGAATTAAATAAAAGTTTTAATGAAAAAATTAATAATTCAAATTTAAATGTAGATAAAAAAAATAAACCTAACAATATCAAAAAAGATAAAATATCAAAGGATATAATATCTAATGACCAAAAAGATAAAAAATTAGACTACAAATCTTTTGAAAAAAAAGTTGATTTGGAAAAAAAGATAAAAATATGTATTATACTTGATGATGCTGGATATTCTCTTGAACAATTAAATATTTTGAAAGATTTAAAAATTAAAATAAATATTTCAATTTTACCTTTTTTAAAGTATTCAAAAGAAACCTTAAATATTATAAATAACAGTAAAAATTTATTCCCACTAATTCATATACCTATGGAACCTAAAAATTCAACTCTAATAAATAATTATAATAATTATGAAAATAGCAAAGAATACTTTCTTCTTTTAGAAGATGATTATTTTAATCTTGAAAATAAAATAAAAAGAATTCTTATTGAATTACCATTAAAATATGCTAACAATCATATGGGCTCTAAAATTTCAGAAAGTAGTTTAAAAACAGAAGAAATATTAGAAATATTAAAAAAATACAATATAAAATTTATTGATTCTAATACTACAAATAATTCCTACTTTAAAATTTCATCAATTAAACTAAATTACAATATCAAGATAAATAATTATTTTCTTGATAATGAAAATGATTTTAATAAAATTAACAATATATTTAGCAATGCAATACTAACTTATAAAGCATTACAAAATGGAGAATTAAAAGATCCAGATAAAATAGATAAAATAAAAAATATAAATAACAATATAATAATTTTAATAGGCCATATTACCAAAAATGAAACTATAAATTTTTTAAAATATTTAAATAATATAAGTTCAACAAATGAAATAGAATTTTTATTTGTATCAGAGATTTTTTAGTTTTTCCTTTAATTTATCTATAGCTCTCTTTTCAATTTTTCTTATTGCTTCAGAAGATAAATTATAAATCTTTGAAATTTCTTTTAATGTAAGCTCAGGATAATTGTTTAGTCCAAATCTATAAAAAATAACTATTTTTTCTCTGTCATTTAAATTTTCTAATGCTTTATATACTTTTTCAAAAAAATTATCTTTTTCAACATATTCTATTGGATCTTTTTCTTTATAATTATTATATTTTTCATAATTATAAATAGAATAATTTTCTTCAGATGAATTTTCATTTTCAATTGAGATAAACTTATAATCATATTGAAGAAAATTTTTCTTTTTCATTAAATTTTCAAATTTATCATTATTTTCTAATAAATAATTTTCATTTAAATTAAGAGAATTAATATTGCAATCATTATCATCTATAAAATTAGAAATTTTATTATACTTAATTTCAAAGGTACCATTAAAATTATTATCAAAATTACCATTAGAATCGCAATTTAATAATTTTTTAATTTTTCTAATAATTTGTCTTTTTCTTAAAGGTATGCTAATATCATCAACTATTTTCTGATAATATCTATATACTGCTTGTTTTATCCACATAATAGCATAATATTTAAAATTTGTACTTTTTGAATAATTATATTTATTTATTGCATATATCAAAGCTATTTTACCTTCTTGTATAAGATCATCTAATATAAATTTATCTTTTGAATATTTTTTTGCTAAATTTTTTATATAAGATTCAAAAAGATCAATTAAAAAATTTAAAGATTCAATATCCTTTTCTTTAGCTTTGATAACATAATAAATTATTTCATCATTTGTAAATTCATTCAAATATAATTTCTTTTCTTCATACTTTAACATAACAAAACCCTTAAAATATTCTTTAATAAAATTACTGCAATTTTAATGCCAAAAATATTTTAATTTAATAAATTAATAATAAACATTTTTATTAAAAATTTATTAAAAAAGATTAAATATTTAGTTAATAGTTTATATTAATATATTTTATAAAATTATAAGATAAAATAATCAAAAGATAAAAATATAAAATTAATAATTAAGATAAAATAGAGATAAAAATTAAAAAAATAGATAAACTGAAAAATAAGATAATTAAAAAAATTAAATTAATATAAATTAAACGGAAACTAAATAAATCTATAAAATTTAAAAACTTAATTATTGAACTTTGTTATATTTTTTTTTATCTCTTTTGTCGATTTTTTTCAACATTTAAAATTTTAATTTTATTTTATTATTCTTCCAATTTTTGTTTATAAAAAGGACAATTTTTATCACTTTCTCTACAATATCCTCTAAAACATGTAGGCCCTGCATTCTCAAAAATATTAGGAGCTACCTCTTTTACAAGTTTTAACATTCTATAGGCAAGATTTCTTATTTCCCATTGTGCATGCATACAACATCTAAGTTCAAAAAAGTTAAAAAGACTTCTTGCATTAAATGTTGCAATAATATTTGTCATTGTAGAATTTGGAAAAATATATCTTGCATCTTCCTTAGGAATACCATTTTCTATAAATTTATTATAAAGTTGTTGTCCTTTTTCAATATAATCAATATATTCATTTAAGAATTGTGAATTTTTAATTGAATATGGAATAACATAATCAAAATTTTTATTACTATATTTAACATATCTTTGAGACTGTTGAGAATATGATGCTATTCTATGTCTTACAAGTTGATGAGAAGTTACTCTTGAAATTCCTTCGATTCCAAAAGTAAAACTAACATGTTCAAAAGGTGAAAAATGGTTTTTAGAAATTAAGAGTTTTATTAATCTTTCTATTTCAGATCTATTATAAAACTTATTTACTGTTTCATCAATATTAGTTATTGAATAACATAAATTTGCTGAAAAAGCTACAACCTTTTCGGGGTCAGGTGTATATGAAATTAATTTTACATTCATTAAAATAAAATTTTAATTTAAACTATTTTTTAGGATTATCAAATTTCTCATATTTCTTTTTAAATTTTTCAACCATTCCAGAAGAGTCAATAATTCTATCACTTTTACCAGTAAAAAACGGATGGCAAGCTGAACATATTTCTGTATGAATTTCTGGTTTAGTTGAAAGAGTTTCAAAAGTATTTCCACAAGCACAAATAACCTTTGCTTTATATAATTTTGGATGAATATCTTTTTTCATTTATTTCACCTCTAATTTAATTTTTAGAAAATTATAGTTTATAAAAATTTTTAATTTTATACACATTATTTATTATTTTTTAAGTAAGTTGATTAAAACAAAAATTTGCAAAAATGCAAATATTTTTTAATCATTTTTGTATCATTGTTAAAAATTCCGTGTTATTATTACTTTTTATCATTCTCTCCATAACCTTCTTAATTGCAACTTCTTCGTCCATGTCAGCAAAAGCATTTCTCATCATCCATACTAATTCTTTTACATGTTCATCTAATAACAACTCTTCCCTTCTTGTTGATGATCTTACTAAATCTATAGCAGGGAAAATTCTTTTATCTGCAAGTTTTCTTAATAAGTTCACTTCCATGTTTCCTGTTCCTTTGAACTCTTCAAAAATAACATCATCCATTTTTGATCCTGTTTCAACCAAAGCTGTTGCTATAATTGTCAAAGATCCACCTTCTCTAATATTTCTTGCAGCACCAAAGAATTTTTTAGGTCCATATAAAGCATTTGCATCAACTCCACCAGATAAAACTTTCCCTGAAGTTTGACATGTTAAATTATAAGCTCTCGCAAGTCTTGTAATAGAATCAAGCAAAATTACAACATGTTTTTTATGTTCTACAAGTCTTTTAGCTTTCTCTATAACAAGTTCTGCTACTTTAACATGTCTTTCAGGTGGTTCATCAAAAGTAGATGCAATTACTTCAGCAGAAGGAACAGATTCTTTCATATCTGTTACTTCTTCAGGTCTTTCATCAATAAGCAAAATAATAACATAAAAATCTCGATGATTTGCATATATACCATTTGCTATTTCCTGTAAAATCATAGTTTTTCCAGCTTTTGGAGGAGCAACTATTAGAGCTCTCTGACCTGTTCCAATTGGAGCAAAAAGATCTAAAATTCTTGTAGCATATTTGTCAGGCTGATATTCTAATTTTATTTTCCTATTAGGAAAAATAGGTGTTAAATTATCAAAAGGAACTCTTGTTTTGCAAACACTAACATCATCATCATTTACTTTTAATATATCAACCATTTCAAAATATTTTCCATTTGGTTTGGAAGGAGCTCTTATTATTCCAGTTACAGTATCTCCTGTTTTTAATGAGTATCTATGAACAAGGTTTAACTCTACATAAATATCATCACTAGATTCAAAATAATAATAATTTGGATATCTTACAAATGCAATATTTTTAATCTTTATATGATCTAATACTCCCTTAACAAATATTTTTCCACCCAATTTATTTTGAATATCCATAATTTTATATATTAACTCTTGTTTGGAAAAATTTGAACAATCTGCAAGTCCCATTCTTTTAGCATAATCAACTATTAAAAAGAAATCTTTTTGTAAAAAATCATTTATAAATATTTCTTTGTCAATCAATCTGAAATTAGATTTTATTAAATCTTCAACACTTTTAGTATCAATATTTTTAACCTCTTCTTCAAAAACTCCAATATTGTTTATATCTATTCCAATATATGAATTCTCTTCATAAACTGAATCTCTATTATAACTAAAATTGTTTTCTGATTCAGACCCATAATTATTTATATCCTTACCGAAAGGATATAAAATTTTTTCTTGTTCATCCACATCACTATTTTTTTCTGAATCAATTAAACTTTTTGTTTCAAAATGCTCTTCTTTAATCTTTAATTCTTGATTTTCATCATTTTGAAGATTGCTATTGATTAAATCATTAGTTGATGATTCATTTTTTGATTCATCTTTAAATAAAGGGTTTTTCTTAAGTAAAATTTTTTTTAATTTTTTCTTTTTTTCACCTGAATCACTCGTTTCTTTTACTTCGTTTAATTCTGGACTTTCATTATTTGGATTTTTTAAATCACTCATTTAAACCTCTTTTATATTATTTGTTTTTTAATTTTTTGTTTTTATTTTTTCTATTGGTTATTTTTTAATTTTAAAATACCTACTAATTCAAAAAGAAATAGATTTTTAATTAAATTTAATTAAGCTTAAAAAAATTAAAAATATAAAATAAATCAAAAAATATTGTTTAAAAATTTATTCTTAAACTTATTTGACTTTTTATTTTTGTTCAAATAAAAAATTAAATAATAAATTTAAAAAACTTCTATTAAATTCAAATTAGAATAAATTTATTTTTTTATTTTAAATAACATGATGACTAAATAACCTTAAAACCTATCCCTTTATAAAATAAAATTAAAATGAAAGAAAATGAGAAAACACATTTTGAGTTTCTAAATAAAATATAATAATTTTTTTTATTATGTCAATAATCAATTATATTTTTCCAATAAATTTTTTGCCTCATTTTTATAAATATTATCAGTTGAAGAAAGATATTTTAATAACTCCTTTGCTTCCTTTATGTTTCCCTCTTCTATTAAAAAAAGAGAATATAAATAATAAATTTCATAAATAAATTTTGAAGTCTGATAATATTCCTTAAAAATATTAAAATAGAGGGTAATGCTTTGTTTAAATAAATTATTTTCTTTTCTCAAATAGTAACAATTTCTAAAAAAGTACAAATAAACTAGTTCTTTTGGTACAAGGTCTTCATCAATAAAAAGTATATTTCTTAATGTTTCCATGCTTTTCAAATACCTTTTCTGCTTATAATATATTTTTGCAATAGAAAAAACAGTTAAATCATACCATTCATAAACTGGATAATTATTTATAAGAAGAAGATAAAATTTTAATGCTTTTTCATAATCCTCTTTTATTTCATATATATAGCCAAGGTAATAAATTACATCAGATATAAATTTTGAATCAGGATATGATTCATAAAATTGAGTTAAATAGTAAATTGCCTCATCATATTTAGATGAATTCAAATAATACATTGCTTTAGAATAAATATCTGACTCCGATTCTTTATATTGATAAGGAATAATTTCTATAGTACCATTTTTCTTTGTTTTCAAATCAAATATAAAAAATAAAGTTGAAAAAATTAAAGACAAAGTCCCACTACCAACCAATAAACCTTTTGTTATATTGAAATAATCTTTTGTAAAATTTTCATCTATTTTAATAATTTTGTCCAATAAAAAACCAGAAGATAAAGAAATCAATGAATAACATAAGGTTATCCATTTTGAATAACTAAAAAAATTAAACTTTTTAATTTCAACTTTTTGATCCTCAAGAACAATTTTATAAAAACCACTAGATATATCATTTACATAAAAAGGAGCTATTATTTTTTCATTATTCTTATCTATAATATAAAAAACATTTGGAACAAAAAAAGAAAAGTTAATTGGAATTAAATTTGGTCTTATCCTAAAAACTCCCTCTTTATCAATATTAATATCTTCAACATGTGTTTGAAAATTATTTTTTTTTAAAACTATTTTATGAATACCTATGGAAACATTTGTAATTAAATATGGTGTTTGCCCTATAAGTTCTCCATCAAAATATATATCAGCCTTAAATGGATCTGATGAAACAAAAATATAAGCTTGTGCATATACTTTATATGACAAAAAAGATAATAATATTAAAAATAAAAGAAATAAAGAGAAAAAAATAAAAAATTTAAAAATATTTTTTTTAATTATTTCCTCTAACATTTTTATTTCCCCTAATTTTTATTCATTTTATATTATTATTTTATCATCTATTGTTTATTAATTTTTAATTTATTTCAAAAAATTTTTAAAATAAAATATTTATTAAATTCTTTATATTTTCAAGTTTATAAATTTCAATTAAATATTTTATTCTATTATAAATTAAAAGGTTTATTTTTTTAAATTTTTTAAAATAACTATAAGTAAATATCTTATCAAAATTATAATTATTCAAATAAATTAAAAAATTCAAATTACTATTTGATAAATCATAATTTATCAATTTTTGATATATTATAAATATATTTATCATCTCATCTTTATTCAATTTTTCAAAAAAATTATCATTAAAAATATAATGTTCAAAATATTTAAAATCAAATTTGGATAAAAGCAAACTTAAATTTTTAGAAGATTTAGAATTTTTTATAATTTCAATGAAAAATTCTTCATCAGAAATCTCAATATTTATTTTATTAATTTTAGTAAGCATTTTATAAAATGTATCTTCATAAACTTTCTGAAAATAAATAATTTGAGACTCTGTCAAAGTTGAATATAATGAACTTGCAAATAGTAATTGGTCATCTTTAGAATCTATAAAATAATATGCATATTTAAAATACTTTAATTTTTTAAGTGTATTAAAAACTAAATTTAATCTATCTTTATTTAAATCTTTATATATATTAATAAATTCTGAAATTTTTGGATCAGTTACAAAAACAAAATTTTCCCTAATTGATAATTGATTTAAAATAATCTCTTCAAGATAAGAAATATTTCCTTTGAAATCTCCAATTCCCTTAGAAAAATTAATATATGTTTCTATTAATTTATATAGATTTTCTTTATAAAGTTTTAAGGTAGAATAATTTTCTAAGTACTTTAAAAATTCGATATTTGAAAGGTTACCTTTTTCAACAAGATTATTAAATATTTTATTTTTATCTTCATCATTTAGCTTTTCTATATTACTCATATCACTATTTATAAAAACAAAATATTCTGGAAAATTTGAAAGATTTATAAGAAAATCATTTGAAAAATTTAAATTTTTTAATAATATTAAAAGATTTATAGTAAGATTTTTATCTTTCATGTTAATAACATACATAAAAGTATCAAAATTAAAATTTTTATCTAAAGCGTAAAGATACAAGTATTTCTTATAATTATCAAAATTATAATATTTTAAAAATTCTAAAGTATCTTTTAAATCATCAAATTTATAATTTATTAAAGTTTTTAATGCAAATTGTTGTTTTTCTATATTATTACTTGCAAGCCCAAAAGATATCAAACCTATTATTTCTTTTTTATCTAAAATATTTTTTATTCTTTCAAAATGTTTATCTAAATAATCCGAAGCAATAATTAAAGAAATAAGTCTTTTTTGTTCAATTTCATCTTCATAAAAAATATATTTATAAATTTTATCATAATTTTTTAAAAGTATTTTTAAAGAAAACTTATCTTTATTATTTATATTTCCTTTCTTTATCCCATCCAAAATAAATAAAAGATAATCAATTTCCCTGTTTTTCGTATTTTCTTTTACTTTTTCTATTAAATTTTCTTTTTCTTTTTCATCTATATTATTATAAATTCCTTGCAATGTTTCATAATAAAGTAAATCATCTAACTTATTAATTATAAGATCAATATATTGTTCATTCCCAATTTTTTTTATAATTTCTAAGGTTTTCTTTTTAATTTCAAAACTCTGAGTTTTATCAAGTATTTTTTTTATGAATTCTTTTGAAGTTTCACTATAAGAATTTTTTAATACATCTAAAATTTTAATAGATATTAGATAATCATCTTTATATTGATCAAAAAGAGAAATCAAATTATCATTATATTCTGTACAATCAAATTCTTTTAATAGATCAAGACAATCAAATAAAAGATTTTTATCCTTTATATCAAGTATTTTAAAAACATTATCAACTATTTGTTTGCTATTTTCTTTTAAATCATTTTTTTCCTTTAAAAGCTTTAATATTGCTCTTATTGAATTATAATCCTTTTTATTTTTAAAAATATTTAATGATTCATTTAAAATTTCTATACTATTTTCTCTTGCATTATAAAAATAAGTAAATAACTCTATATTAATATCTTCTTTTTCAAAATATTCTAAAAGAAAATCTTTTATTAAATAATAGAAATTATCATTTTTATGATATTTTAAAAGATAAATAATATTGCCTAAATATTGTAATTCTTTAACTCTTTTTGTCTTTATAATTGTTATTATTGATTTTAAATAATTATAATTTTCAAAAAGTAAGATATTAAAAATATTTTTATAATAATCACTTAATTCATAATTAATTAATATTTGAATTGCTAAATTTGATATTTCTTCATCTTTTTGAAGAAGATAGATAAGATTAGGAATAAAAATTTTATCTTTATAATCAGTAATGACTTTTAAACATATTAATGATACTCTATCATTAAGATTTAAATAATAATTTAAAAGTTCACTTTCTTTATTTTTCTTTAATATATAAAAATATCCACTTATAAAACTATCTGAAAAAGAATCTATTCCTCTTTTAAAAATATTATCAATATATATAATTGATTCCCTATCTAATTTCAAATTTGAATTTATAATCGTAATAAATATTTCAGTTGTTTTAAAGTAATCTATATATCTTATATAATATTTAAGTTTTATATTATTTTCTGTTTTCTTTAATTTACTAAAAAATTCATTAAAACTTGATACATAAATATCTTTTAGGTTATTTTTGGAAACTACTAAAAACCAGGTTGAGATAAATTTTTCATCCTCTTCTTCTAAAATTAAATTATAAATTTTATTTTGAAAATCTTTTAAAAATTTTTTATCATCAAAACTAAAATTATAATGAAAATATCTTAATGCATAAGTTTTTATTTGAACATCTTTTGCATTTAAATACTTAAATGCAAGATCTCTAAAATATTCTTCATTATAAACTATTATTCCATCAATAAATTTTAATAGTGCATCTTTTGAATAGTATCTATTATTCATATAAAAGGTTAACAGATTTTTCATTTCCAATTTTAAATTACTATCATTTGTCTTATCATATGAATTAAGAAAAAAAGTAAAAACATCTAGATAATAAAATTTATAAAAAATTTTAATAAATACTGATTTTAAAGAATCAGGTAAATTGTTGTATCTTTCAAATAATAAATCTTCAAGTTTCTTATTTTGAGGTTTTAAATCTAAAAGTCTTGAGAATATATTAACCACAAAACCTATATCATTACTATATAAAATTTTTTTATATTTTGATGGATCAAGTTTATCAAACATATCTATCTTGATACTAATTTCTAAAGCCATTATGTTTGCATTTATATCTTTATGGGAATGTAGAAAATTTAAACTTTCTATTAAATACTTATTGTCATATTTCTGAAAATAATAAATAAAATTTTCAATTAAAAAATAATTTTTGCTATTTTTATAAATATATTGTAATTGTTTTTGATAATTTTTTAAATCAATTTTATCAGCATTTTTAATTATTATATTGATCAAATTTTCGTTTTCATAAAGATAATAAATAGAGTAATAAAGAAACCCATCCAATTTTTGTAATATAGTTATAACAACTTCTTCAATATCTTTATTATTTGAATAAAAATTCATTGTTAAAGTTTTATAAAGATAATAAAAAATAGCTTTATCATTATCATTTAAATATTTAAATCCATATTCATAATAATAATCTATCATTACAACATTGTTTAAGAAAAAACTAACAATAAATGAATTTGCAATAAATTTATTATCAAGAGATACAGAGTTTTTATTTAAACTACTTGCCCATTTTTCAAAATATTTTTTTTGATCACTTTTTAAGATTAAAATATATTTATAAATATTACTATTTCCAGGATCTTTTAAAATCATCTCATCTAGATAGCTTTTTGCTTTATTATTAGAAAATTTTTTAAATTCTTCAATAGATACCCAGTTATAATTTTGAGCAAAAATTATAATTGAGCTGAAATAAAAAATTACAATAAAAAAATTAAACAATAAAAATAATTTTGATATTTTAATTTTGAAAAAATTATCCTTTTTCATTTTTATTTTTTCTCTTTATTTTTTTAGTTAACTATTTTTATTAATATTGTTAAATAATTTTAATAAAAATTTTAAATTTTTCCTCTATATATACATATAATTTAATATTTATAAAAATCAAATTTTTTAATAAATTAATAAGTTTTTTTATTTTAGTTTTATTTGATTTTTTTTACTATAGTTTTATATTTAATTAGATATTTATCCTATGGAGGAATTATGAATAAATTTGAATTTATAGATAATACTCTTAACCAATTAAAAAATGATGGTTTATACAACACTATTAGAACAATTGGTTCAGCTTTAGATTCATGGATAATAGTTAATGGTAAAAAAGTTCTTGATATGTGTTCAAATAATTACTTGGGACTTGCAAATCATCCAGAACTTAAAAAAGCAGCTATAGAAGGAATAAATGAATATGGTGTTGGCCCAGCTGCTGTTAGAAGTATAGCAGGTACTACAGAAAAACATCTTGAACTTGAAAAAAAATTGGCTGAATTTAAAAAAGTCGAGGCATCAATCCACTTACAATCTGGTTTTTGTGCAAATTTAGGTGTTATTCCTGCATTAGTTTCAGAAAATGATCTTATATTTTCTGATGAACTCAATCATGCTTCAATCATCGATGGATGTAGACTTTCAAAAGCTCCTATAATAAGATATATGCATAATGATTTAAATGATTTGGAAACCAAATTAAAAGAAAATAAAGATAAGAAATGCACAAAACTTATTATAACTGATGGGGTTTTTTCCATGGATGGAGACATAGCTCTTTTACCTGAAATTTATGAAATTGCTCAAAAATATGATGCACTTGTATATGTTGATGATGCTCATGGAGAAGGGGTACTTGGGACAAATGGAGCTGGTATAGTAGATCACTTTAAATTACACGGTAAAATAGATGTCGAAGTTGGTACCCTTTCTAAGGCATTTGGAATTGTAGGCGGTTTTGCATCCGGCAAAACCATCCTTATTGATTATTTGAAACAAAAAGTAAGGCCATTTCTCTTCTCTTCTGCTGTTACTGCTGCTGATGTTTATGCTGCAATTAAAGCAGTTGATATTTTAAAATCATCTTCCGAGCTTGTAAAAAAATTATGGGAAAATGCTAAGTATTTTCAATCAAAAATGAAAGAAAATGGATTTGATATTGGTAAAACTCAAACACCTATAACACCTATAATGATTGGAGATGTTAAAATTGCTCAAGAGTTTTCAAAAAAACTTTTTGAAAAAGGTATTTTTGCTCAAGCTATTGGTTATCCAACTGTACCAAAAGGTAAAGCAAGAATAAGAGTAATGATACATGCTATCCATACAAAAGATGATCTTGATTTTGCTTTAGAAAATTTTAAAAATATTGAAAAAGAATTAAAAATAATATAAAAAATTATATCTAAAAAATAAAAATAATAAATTATGAAATTAAATTAAAAGTATAAAAAAACTAAGTTAAAATACACAAAAAATATATGGAGAAAAAAATGGAAAAAACACTTGCAGTATTAAAAACGAAAAGAGAAAAAGGGTTTACTATTGATTATATTCAACCTAAACTTGAAGTAGGGCCTAATGAGGTTCTTGTGAAAGTAAAAAATGCTTCAATCTGTGGAACAGATGTTCATATATATGATTGGAATAAATGGTCAGATGATAATATTACTCCCCCAAGAATTATAGGTCACGAGTTTTGTGGGGAAGTTATTGAAATTGGGAAAAATGTTAAAAGTATAAAAATAGGAGATTTTGTTTCTGCTGAAACACATATAGCTTGTGGTTATTGTTACATGTGTAAAACTGGTAATAAACATATCTGCCAAAACATGAAAATAATAGGAGTTCATACTGATGGTGCTTTCACATCATATGTTGTTATACCTGAAGAAAATGCATGGGTTAATCCAAAAAATCTAGACCCTGAAATTGCATCAATACAAGAACCTCTTGGGAATGCTGTTTACACTGTTCTTTCTGATGATATTGCAACAAAAACTGTTCTTGTAACAGGTGCTGGAACAATTGGTTTAATGGCTATAAATGTAGCTAAAGCTTGTGGAGCATCTAAGATATATGTATCAGAAATAAATGAAATGAAAGCCAAACTTGCAAAAGAAATGGGGGCTGATTTAGTTGTTAACCCATTGAAAGATAATCTTTTTGAAATAATAATGGATGAAACACATGGACTTGGTGTTGATGTTGGACTTGAAATGTCAGGAAATGAAAAAGCATTGGATCAACTATTAAAATCAATGAAAAAAAGAGGAAGAGTTTCCCTTTTAGGAATATTTGATAATAACCCAACTGTTAACTTTAACAATGATATAATATTTAAAGGCTTAAAAATTTATGGAATAACTGGAAGGTTAATGTTTGATACATGGTATCAGTTATCAGCTTTACTTGAAAAAAATATGTTAAACTTAAAACCTTTAATCACTCATAGATTAAAATTAAATGAAATTGAGAAAGGAATTGAAGAGATTAAGAATGGTAATGCAATAAAAGTTATATTAAACATTGGATAAAAATAAAATTTTATTGACAAGATTATAATTTATGTTAAATAAATTTTAAAAATAATTTTTAGGGGTTTACTATAAGCACAAAAGGTAATAAAAGTTCAAAAACAAATGTAAATGAAGAAATTAAAGCAAAAGAAGTTCGAGTTATTGGCAACAATGGAGAACAACTTGGTATCTTTCCAATAAAAGATGCCATAAATATTGCATATGAACAAGGTTTAGATCTGATAGAAGTATCTCCAAATGCTAATCCTCCAGTATGTAAAATAGGTGATTTTGGTAAGTTTTTATTTGAAAAAGAAAAAAAGGAAAAAGAAGCCAAAAAAAACCAAAAAAAGATAGAACTAAGAGAAATAAGGTTTACATCAGGAATTGGTGAACATGACTATGAATTTAAAATTAAAAAGGCAAGAGAATTTTTAGAAGAAGGAAGTCATGTTCTATTTAGATTAAGATATAGAGGAAGAGAGATTTTACATGCTGATAAAGGATTCGATGTTTTTGAAAAAATTAAAAAAGATCTATCAGATATTGGACAGGTTGATAAAGAACCTAAAATTGAAGGAAGAAATCTTACAATGGTTATAATTCCTTCAAAGAAGAAATAGATAAAAAAAAATTAAAAAATATTATAAAAGAATTAGGAGAAATAAATGCCAAAATTAAAAACAAAATCATCAGCAAAAAAAAGATTTAAAATAACAGGTTCTGGCAAAATAAAAAGATTTAAAGCTTTCAAAAGCCACCTTTTAACTTCAAAATCAAAAAAAAGAAAAAGAAATTTAAGAAAACCAACTATATTAAACAAATCTGAAGAAAAAATTTTAAAAGGTTGTTTCCCTTATAAATAAAAATTTTAAAATATTACATTTATAAAAAAAGGAGATATAAATGCCAAGAGTTAAGGTTGCTGTATCAGCAAAAAAAAGAAGAAAAAAGATATTAAAAGCTTCCAAAGGTTATTATGGCAGAAGAGGAAATGCTTATAGAGTTGCAAAAACTCAACAATTAAAAAGTATGGCTTATGCTTATATAGGTAGAAAACTCAAAAAAAGAGATTTTAGATCACTCTGGATTGTTAGAATAAATGCAGCCCTTAAAGAATATGATTTGTCATATTCCAAATTTATTTACCTTTTAAATAAAAACAATATTAAACTTAATAGGCTAATATTATCTAACATGGCTTTAGAAGATCCAGATGCTTTCAAATCAATTGTTCAAGCTGTTAAAGCTTAAATTTATAAAAGGCTTTTATATATTTTATAAAAAGGCTCTTATTAAAAGAGCCTTTTTTTATTTTATTTGTTTTATTTAATTTTTTATTTATAATACTTTTTTTAATTAAATTTTTTTATTAGATTAAAAATTTCAAATAAATAAAACTTATTATTTCAAAAATAAATAAAAGGTTTAAAAAATGTCTTTAATACAAACTTTTTCAAAATCTATTATTAATAATATAAAAATTATTGAAAAAAATATATATTCCAAGAAAAATTTAATATATAGTTTAATGAAAAATAGCATTATTAATTTTTATGAATCATCTGATAAATTGATAATAATAGATAATAAAAATATGCTTAAATTAAATAATATTTTTCTATTTTGCAAAATTGAAGAAAATAATATAATTTTAAATGCTAATTTTTATATAAAAGGAAAACCATTTAATTTTGAAGATTTTTTCTTAATTAAAAATATTAAAGAAAAAATTAATCTAGAATCTATCTCATTTAAAGATTTAAATTCTTTAATTTCAAATAAAAATAACAATAATAATAATTTTAAATTAATTAATGATTTAATACAGAATAACAAATTGGTAAAAGAAATTTTAAATGATTTAAATTTTAATTTTAATTTAAAAATAGAACAAATTGTTAATATAAAAAAATTCAATTTTATATCTAAAAATGAAAATATTTTTGAACTATGTAATACAAATATTTATTATATAAACATTGAAAATTATTCAGTTAATGAAAATTATAGATGTGAAAATATTTTAAGATTAATAACACAAAATCCCCAAAGTGATTATGAAAATTGGATTAGATTTAAAAGTTTTCTTGAAAACAATTTAATGAATAATAAAATTTTTGAACAAGAAAATTATATAAATCCTTATTTTTTTTATTTTTAAATTTTTCATTTATTCTATTTTTAATTTTTCATCATTATTTATATTTTATTATTGAAATATTCTAAATTAAATTTATAATTTAATTACAAATAATATATTTTTTGAAATTTTTTTTAATAATGATTTTATTTTTAATACTTTTAATCTTCAATTATGATTGAATTTCTAATTTATTTTATTAAATTTTATTTATTAAAAAAATTAAATAATAAGTGGAGTTAATATGGGAATTGATTTAAACTGGAAAGAAAAATTCAATAAACTTGAAAAACTTATAGATGATGTTTATTCAAAATATTATAAATTATTAGAAGATTATAACAATATTAAAAATGCTCCATCAGAATTAAATGAAGAAAATTTTCACTTAAAAGATAGAATCGAACAATTAACAGAAGAAAATATATCTTTAAGATCTTATATAAAAACTTTAGAAGAAGAAAATAAAGTTGTTAAAAATGATTTTGAATTTTTAAAAAGTAAAGTTATTGAACTAATAGATAAACTAGAAAAATTTGATCAAATTATCGATATAAATCCAATTAATAATGAAAATTTAACCAACAATTCTATTTCAAATGAAAATTCAAATAAAGAATTATTTGAAAATATAGAAGAAAAAAAAGAAGATAATTTAGAAACAAAATTAGATGATAACTTTTTAAATCAAAATGAAAATAATGAAACTTTATAATTTGTAGAATAATATTTTTTGAAAATTCAATAAATAAAAATTATAATTTAGTAAGTAAATTTGAAAAATTTATATTGAGGATTAAAATGGGAAAAATTAATTTTGAAGTATTTAATAGAAATTTTGAAATATCTTCAGAAATTGAAACTGATGAATATTTAAAAAATCTTATAGAACTATTCAAAGAAAAAATTGAGAAACTTGAAAATTTAACTAAAATGGAAGATAAAATTAAATTATTAGTTTATTTTGCAATTAATCTATTAGATGAAAACATTAAAATAAAAGAATTATCTTTAGAATACAATTTAAATCTTATAAATATTGATAATATGATAAAAAAACTTGAAAGGATAGTAAATGATTCAACAAATTCAAACTAAGCTATTAAATAATTTACAAAATTTAACTAATATCTTACAAGAAGATAATATTGAAATTGATAACAATTTAATAAAAAAAATTGAATCAAACATTTTAAATTATCTACCAGAAAAATATTTCGACCCCCAAAAAGATAAAATCAATAATTTGATAGATTATACATATTTAAAACCAGACATAAATTATAAAAAAGTTGAATCACTTGTAAGTGACTCCCTAAAATATAATTTTGCTGCTATATGCATCCCTCCAACATTTATACCATTTGCAAGAAGTTTAAGCAAAGAAGTTAAAATAGCTACTGTAATAGGCTTTCCTCTTGGTTATACTTTTGACTTTACTAAGTTTAATGAGACTGAGATATCTCTAAAAAATGGTGCTGATGAAATTGATATGGTTATAAATATATCCTTTTTAAAAGAAAATAAATTTTATTATGTTCTAAATGAAATCAAAGAAATAAAAAAGCTATGTAAAGATAAAATATTAAAAGTAATTATAGAAACTTGTTACTTAAATTTTGAAGAGAAAGTATTCGCTTCAATTTTATCTTTTATTGCTAATGCAGATTTTATCAAAACATCAACTGGATTTGGACCTTCTGGAGCTTTACTTGAAGATATAGTTTTAATGAAAATGATATTTGGAGAAAGAGGAGTTAAAGCATCTGGAGGGATAAAAACATTAGACTTTGCTATCGAACTTGCTAAATTTGGAGCAACAAGAATTGGAACATCTTCCTCTCTTGGACTAATCAACTAAAAAGTTTTAATAAATCAAAATTTAAATTATAAATTTTTTACAAAAGTTAAAATATTATATCAAAAACTTCTTCCACATGATCAACAAGATGGAATTTAATACCTTTCTTCAAATATTCTGGTATTTCTTCAAGATCAACATCATTTCCTTTAGGTATTATTATCTCTTTTATATTTGCTCTTCTTGCTGCTACAACCTTTTCTTTTAACCCACCTATTGGTAAAACCTGCCCTGTTAGTGTTAATTCACCTGTCATAGCTACTTTTGGTCTAATTTTTTTATTTGTAGCAAGAGAAAGTAAAGATGTTGCCATTGTAATACCAGCTGAAGGTCCATCTTTTGGTGTTGCACCTTCTGGAACATGCAAATGGATCTCAGACTCATCAAAAAATTTAGGATCTACTCCATATTTATCACAAATGGATCTAACATAAGAGTATGCAATATTTGCAGATTCCTTCATTACATCTCCAAGTTGTCCAGTTAATTTAAACCCTTTACCACCTTTTATATTAATTGATTCTATTATCAAAGTTGCACCTCCAATTTGTGTCCATGCAAGACCTATAGCTATACCTGGTTTTTTAACTTGAATCAAATCTTCTTCTCTAATTTTTGGTGGACCAAGTAACTCCCTTATATCACTTATTTTCAAATTTTTATTCCATTTTTGTCCCATTACTTTTTTTGTTGCAATTTTTCTTGCTATTTTTTCAATCTCTTTCTCTAAATCTCTTACTCCTGCTTGTCTTGCATAATTATTTATAAGATAGAAAAATACCTCTTTGGATATCTTTATATCATCTTTATCAAGTCTATGTTTCTTTATTTGTTTTGGTAAAAGATATTTTTTTCCAATATTATATTTTTCTTCATCAATATAACCTGATAATCTAATAACCTCCATTCTATCAAGTAGAGGTCTTGGAATTGTATCTAAAGAATTTGCAGTTGTAATAAAAAAAACATGAGAAAGATCAAATGGTACTTCTAGATAATTATCTCTAAATTCATAATTTTGTTCAGGATCAAGAACTTCTAATAATGCAGATGCCGGATCTCCTTGAAAAGAAATACCAAGTTTATCTATTTCATCAAGCATAATGACCGGATTCTTAGTTTTTGTTATTTTTAATGCAGATATTATTCTTCCAGGCATAGCTCCAACATAAGTTTTTCTATGACCTTTTATTTCAGCTTCATCTCTCATTCCACCTAAAGAAAATCTAAAAAATTTCCTATTCATTGCTTCTGCAATAGATTTTCCTAAAGATGTCTTACCACATCCAGGAGGTCCAACAAGACATAAAATAGATCCTTTTATATCTTTATTTAATTTTCTAACAGCTAAAAATTCAAGTATTCTTTCCTTAACATCTTCAAGTCCATAGTGATCTCTTTCAAGTATTTCTTTTGCTTTTTTTATATCTATTTTTTCCTCTGAATATGTATTCCATGGTAATGTTAAAACTAAATCAAGCCAGTTTCTCAAAACAGCATATTCAGATGTATGTGGTTCCATGGAAGCAAACTTTTCAAGTTCAGATTCTACTTTTTCTTTTACTTCACCTTGTAAATCAAGATTTTTTAAGAGATTTTTATATTTCTCATATTCAAGGCTTTTTTCATCAGTTTCAATTCCAAGTTCTTTTTTTATAGCTTTCAATTGCTCTCTTAAAAAAAACTCTCTTTGTTGTTTTGATATTTTTTCATTTATTTGATTATAAATTCTCTTCTGAATTTCAGCAATTTGCATCTGTTTTTGCAAATATTCAACAACTTTTCTCATCCTTGTTTTTAAATCAAAAGCTTCAAGAATAACCTGCTGTTCTTCTCTTGTCAAATCTAAAAGATAAGCTGTAAAATCTGTAATCTTTGAAGGAGTATCGGCATTAAAAACAGTTGCTTTTACCCTTTCCATAAAAAATCGATTTTGCTCAGCAAGAGATTTTACTTCATCTATAATAGAAGCTTGATAAGCTCTAATCTCAGGATCCTCAGGATCATAATTTTCCTCGTAATACTCAACATCTGCAAAAATTATATCTTTCTTTTTATAAATCTTTTTTACTTTAAACCTTTTAACAGAATAAATTAATAAAGAAACAATCTCTTCTGAAATATTTATCTTTTTAGCAATCTTTATAATTGTTCCAACTTCATATAAATTTTCAATAGAATTTAAATCTTTATTTGGATCTTTAACAAGAATTGCACCTAAATAATTATTTGGCTCAAGCTCTTTTCTTAATCCCTCAGGAATCAAATCTATATCTAAATCTATAGGCATTACTATACCAGGAAAAATAGGTTTAGGAATAATTGGAAAAATAGGTAAAGTTTCAGGTAATATCTTATCAACTTCAACAATATTTGACATAATTCCCCTCTCAAAAAAATAAGATAATAAATATAAATAATTATATTTTGTATTTCAAATAAAATATAATATATTAATTTTAGAACGTCAATATAACAAAGGGGGGATTAATGGAATTTAATTCAAATAAATATAAAAATATAAATGATAAAAATATGCAAAATAATGAAAATTATATAAATTTAAAAGAAATAGATTTAAATAATCAAAATCAAATTTTTCAAATTGGAGAAATACTTAAAAAAATTGTAAAAAAATCCTATTCACCCTATTCAAATTTTCCTGTTTCTGCTCTTCTTATAACTGAAAAAAATATTTATGAGGGTGTAAATATAGAAAACAGATCATATAGTCTTACAATTTGTGCAGAGAGGGTTGCCATTTTTAATGCAATATTAAATGAAGATTTTGATTTTAAATATTTATTTATTTATGGTGAAAAAGCTGATTATCCTCTACCACCTTGTGGAGCATGCAGGCAGGTTATCTCAGAATTTGGTAAGAAAGATATGAAAATAATTATTTTTTCCAAAAACCTTTCTTATATAATTTTATCTTTAGAACAAATATATCCTTTCGACTCTTTACATGATTTAATAGATAAAAAATAAAGATTAATTTTTTTTATTTTTTTATTTTTTTATTTTTTCTTATTTTGGATATACAGCATAGTTAAAGGATTTAGTTGTTTTCCATTATACCTTATTTCAAAGTGCAAATGTGGCCCAGTTGATTTACCAGTTGAACCAGTATAACCTATTATATCATTAAAACCAACCTTGTCCCCTCTTTTTACAACTATTTTACTTAAATGTCCATAGTAAGTTTCATAGCCTAAATCATGTTTTATTACTACAAGCAATCCATAATCCCCTTTTTCACCTTCATATTCAACTATTCCAGGGTATGCTGGATAAACTTCTTTACCTTCAGAACACGCTAAATCAATTCCTCCATGAAAAGCAAGGTACCCATTTATTGGGTCTATTCTTTTACCAAAAAGAGAAGATAAACTTCCTTCACCTCTTAAAGGATCTAAAAAAACAGAACCAAGAAAAAATATTTTTTGAAGTTTTGAAAGTTTTAAAAATGGTATAAATAAAATATCTCCATCTTCTATTTTATCTATTTTATTTATTTTATACAAAATCTCCTTCTTAATTCCGTACTGACTTTCTATTTTTTCACTATCTTCAATTTTTACAAACCCTCCATTCATATTTGGTATAATTATTTTTTCAAGACCATCAAACAGGAATCTAGAATATAAATTATTAACATAAATCAAAGTATCAATATTTAAATGAAAATAATATGCAATTGAATATATATCATCATATCTTTTATTGATTTTATAATATGCTAATTTTAATTCTGGTACTTTATCTAAATTGTGCAATGTCACAGGATCTTCCATAGTTTTTATATCTTCTAAAAATTCAATATAAACTGAATCTTTTTCTAATGGAGTAGAAAAAGTATATATTTCTACATCACTAAAAACAATATTTTTAGGAAAAATTAAAAATATTAAAAATATTAAAAACATTATTAAAATTAAGAAAATTTTTATTATTAAATTATCTTTTATATTTAAAATATTTATTATAGTCATCTTTTTTGAATACCTCTTTTAAATATAATTTTCATAATTTCTTAAATTATTAATTATTTTTTAATTTTTTTCAATTATTAATTAAATTTTCAATCAATTTTCTTCTTTTTTTTCTCTTTTCGGTTTAATATAAAAAAGTTGACTAAACTATATTATTTTATAAATTATTAAAAATTAAATAGATTAAAACTTGAACTATTCTAAAATATCATAAATTAAATAGTATTTAAAAATTAAAGTGTTTGAAAGATAATATAAAGCAATAAAAAATCATTAGATAAAAATTAACAAAAAATAAAAAACTTAAATCAAAAATATACATTTATAAATAAAATTTAGAGGAAAAATATGTCTTATAATAAAAAAAGAATTTTAACTGGTGATAGACCTACAGGCCCTCTTCATATAGGTCACTATTTTGGTTCTCTAAAACAAAGGGTAGAACTTCAAAATAATTTCGAAACTTTTATTTTAATTGCTGATGTTCAAGCTTTAACAGATAATTTTGAAACACCAGAAAAAGTTAGAGATAATATTTTAGAAGTCACTCTTGATTATCTTGCTTCTGGAATAAATCCTGAAATTTGTTCAATAGTTGTACAATCAAGAATACCTGCAATTGCTGAATTAACTGTTTATTTTTCTAACCTTGTTACTATCTCTAGGTTATCAAGAAATCCAACATTAAAAGAAGAAATAAAACAAAAACAAAATCTTTTTGGTAATGATAGACTTACTTATGGCTTTTTTGGTTATCCTGTTTCTCAAGCTGCAGATATACTTTCCTTTAATGCCAATCTAGTTCCAGTTGGAGAAGATCAACTTCCTATGATCGAGCTCACAAGAGAAATTGCAAGAAGATTTAATAATATCTATAATGAAGTTTTTATTGAACCAGAACCTAAAGTTTCAAATACAGGAAGGATAAAAGGTCTTGACGGAAACTTTAAAATGAGTAAATCATTAGGAAATGCTATATATTTAAAAGATACAAAAGAGGAGTTAAAAAACAAAATATTTAGTGCATATACAGATCCTCAAAAAATAAGAAAAAATGATCCAGGACATCCTGATGGTTGTATGGTATATTATTATCATAAACTTTTTTCAAAAAATACAGAGCAAATTTACAATGAATGCATAAAAGGAGAAAGAGGTTGCGTACAATGCAAAACAGAGCTTTTGTCAAATACTGATAATTTTCTTTCTCCAATAAGAGAAAGAAGAATTTATTACTCAAATAGAATAAACGAGGTTAAAGATATTATTTATAATGGAACATCAAGAGCAATAAAAATAACAAATGAGGTTTTAAAAAAAGCCAAAGAAGCTATGAAAATCGATTATTTTGAAATATTTAATAATAAACTTTGATTTATTTTTTTATTAAGGAAATTAAATGAAAATAGCATTTGCTTCTGATTTACATTTAAAAAACAATGAAAGCTGGACACTTGATGTTTTAAAGGAAATTTTAGAAAAACTCAATAAACAAAATATAAAATATCTTTTTTTAGGTGGTGATCTTTTTGATAGCTTTGAAGATCTATTTTCATTAAAGAATACATTTGTAAAAATTGTGGAAGAATCTGAGATAGAAAAACTTTTCTTTCTACCTGGCAACCATGACATAAAAGGTAAAAGTTTAAAAGATTTAGAAAATATTAGTTTTAATTTAAATTCAAATAAAATTATTTTAAAATCAAAATTACCATTCGAATATGAAAATTTTAGCGATTTTGAGGTTATTTTTATACCTTTTAGTAAGAATACTGGTGATATTTACAAAAGCAATTTACCAGAAAAAAGATCAAAACGAATAGTTATAGGACATGGAAGCACTTTAGATTTTAAGTTTTCAAATGAAAATGAGGAAGAAAATGTTTATTTTGATGATGGATTATTTGATTATTTAGAAGCAGATATAGTTCTTCTTGGTCATATACATAAGGCTAATAATAAAGGCAAAATTAATTATATCGGCTCTGCAAGAGTTTGGAGAATGGGAGAAGATGAAAGACATGGTTTTGCTATTTTAAATACTGATAATCTGAGTCTCGAATTTATTCCACTTCAAAATGGTGGTAAATTCTTATCTTTAAAAGTTAAAGTTGAAAATGATAGTTTTGAATTATTTGATAAAATCTCAGAATTCCCAAAAAATACTTTTTTAGAATTGAAACTTGAAGGAATTGTTTCTAATGATATTGAAAAAAATAGAATTATTGAAAAACTTAAAAATCAATTTAAAAATGTTTTAGAAATTTCGTTTGAAGATAAAAATATCATAAACATTGGTGAATTATATAACAAAAAAATTTATAAAGAATTTATCAAAAGATGGAAAGAACTTTATAATAACCTTGTAGATGAAAAAGAAAAAGAAATATATCTTATTGCAAGAAAATTGTTTATTGAAAAGTTGTCAGAAATTATGGAGAATAATTAATGATAAAGAAGATAATTCTTAATAGCTTTGGTAAATTTAAAAATAAAGCTTTTGAGTTTGCACCAGTTACTGTTTTTTATGGAAAAAATGAGAGCGGGAAGACCACAATTTTTGATGCAATTATGGCAAGTTATATTGATTTTAAAATCAATGATGAATATATTAAAAGGTATTTTAAGCCAGATGAAAATATAAATAAAAAAGATTTGAAAAAATATATTGTTTTAGAGTCTGATAATACCTTAACTAAAATTGATTCAAATATTTTTAAAAATATCCTGGCAATAAGAGCTGGTGATATAACATTAGATTTATCAAAAAAAGATTTTTCTAACGAAATAATTAATAAATTATTGGAAGAAGAGGTAAATTTAGAAAAGTTAATCTTAGAATTTGAAACAAAATCTAAAACATCTGGTAATGTTAAATATGAAAATGCAAAAAAAAAACTAATTGAGGAAAAAAAATCATTAGAAGAATCAATAAGACAATATAAAATAAAACTTGAAGAGATCAAAAAACTTGAAGAAAAAGCTAAAGAAAATGATAAAGAATTATTAAATTTAAAAAAAGATTTTGAAGAAAAAAATAATATTCTTAGTAAACTTATAAAAGAAAAAGATTCATTAGAAAAGGCAAAAAACTTAAAATATTTGATATCTCATAGAAAGGATATATATTACCTAAAAGAGAAAAAAAAGGAATTATCAAACCTTAAAGAAGTTGAAGAAAATGAGATAAATAATTGCAAAATTAAGATTAACAAAAAAAAAGAACTCGAAAATAAAATAGATATAAACATGACTTTAAAAGATAAACTTAAAAAAGAAATTGAGGAATTGAAAAGAAAGTATGAAGAAGATAAAAACAAAATAAAACCAATAGATGAAATTGATAACCTAAACCAAAAGATAAATGAAATAGAAAAAATAGACAAAAGAATCAGATCCCACTGGATTATTGTATTCTTTTTAATTTTACTAACTATCTTAAGTGGGGTTTTATCAGCAACTATTATTAAAAAAGCATATATTGTATCTATAGTATCTTCTTTAGCAACTTTTTTCTTTATTTCTAAAATTTGGTTTTTATATGGTTTTACAAGATCGATAAAAAAAGATACTATTAAAATACTAAATTTAGATGAGAATAAAAAATGTAAAATAAAAGATTTAAAAGAATATTTTATTAAATATTCTTATGAAGTAAAATCTTTTTATAATCAAATTAAAGAAAAAGAAAATGAAATTATAAAAAAACAAAATGAAATTATTGAATTTGATAAATCAATAAAAGATTTAGAAACACAAATTCAATCAATTGATAAAGATATAAATGATTATTTATGTTTAAAAAATGCAAAATCAATCGAAGAACTTTTAGAAAGAAAGATTAAAATTGATAATTTAAAAAGAGAAATTGCTGATTTAACAGAAAAAATTAATATTAACATGAAGGATTTTCCTAATATTATAGATATAGAACAATTTGAAATGTCTTTAATAGATAAAATTTCTAAGCTTGAAGATGAAGGTATATCAATACAAAATTTTAATGAAATAGATCTGAAAAAAAAGATGAATGAGATTGAGAATTTACAAAAGGAATTAAATTATCTTAATAATACTATAAGGGAAAAAGAAAGAGAAATTTCAAGCCAAAAGGGACAATTATCCGCAGTAAATGATATTATTATTTCTTATAAAAATACTGAAAAAGAGATAGAAAAAAAAGAAAATGAGATAAGAAAAATAGAAAACGAACAAAAAGCAAGTAGTATTGTTAGGGATATTCTTTTAGATATTAAAAAAGATCTTAATTTAAAATTTAATGAATTATCATCAAAAATTTCTTCTGAATTTAAGGATTTTTTCCCTCATTTTGAAGATGTAAAAATAAATTCAATTGAAGAATTAGATGTTGAACTAAAAGATAAAACTGGAATTAAGAGAAAAATTGATTATCTATCTACAGGTACAAAGGACATGTTTTTACTTTCTTTCAGGTTACTTCTTGCAAAAAAAATTAGTGTTGCAGATTTCTTAATATTTGATGATGCTTTTCTTTCACTCGATATTGAAAGAATAAAAATAATGTTAGAAATAATTTACAAATTTTATAAAGAAAATAATTGGCAACTTATTTTTTTTACGATTGATAACAATTTAAAAAACTTTATAGAAGAAATATTTAAAGAAAAAGTAAAGATTCATTACCTAGAAGAATAAAATAGTTCAAAGAATAAAATAGAAAACTATTTTAATAAAAATAATAAAAATTTACGTTAATGGACTAATTGATCTTAGTATATTAATACAATTTTTCAAACTCTCTACAAGTTTATCAACATCTTTTATATCATTTTCTCTTCCAAATGAAAATCTTATAGACCCATGAGCTATTTCAGCATTTTTATGTAAAGCCATTAAAACATGGGAAGGTTCAAGACTTCCTGTCGAACATGCACTTCCTGTAGAAACAGAGTATCCATCAATATCAAGCCTTAAAAGAATCGATTCACCTTCAACTTTCTTAAAAGTAATATTTGAAGTTCCTGGGACTCTATCTGCATTTTTTCCATTTATAATAATATCTGAAATTTCATTTTCTACTCTCTCTTCAAAATAATCTCTAATATTTCTTACCCTTTCAATATCTCTATCAATTTCATCTATTAAAGCTTTACATGCTGCTCCAAAAGCAATAATACCAATTGTATTTTCTGTTCCAGCTCTAAACCCTTTTTCTTGATGCCCTCCATGTATAAGAGGAGTGAACTTTTTAATGTTTTTTTTAAAATCTCTAATATAAAGTAATCCTATTCCTTTAGGAGCATATAATTTATGAGCAGATAAAGATGCACAATTTACAGGTAATTTTCTTAAATCAAGTTTAATTTTGCCTGCAGCTTGAACAGCATCAGTAAAAAAGATAGTTTCTGGTGATTTTGAAGCTATTATTTCATAAATTTTATCAATTGGCTGGATTGTTCCTATTTCATTATTAACATACATTATAGATACCATCCCAGTTTTTTCATTTAAATTTTTTTCAAATTCATTTAAATCTATTATACCATTTGAGTCAACCCCAATATAAGAAACTTTTATTCCATTTTTTTCTAAACACTTTGCAGTTTCAAGAATAGAAGGATGCTCTATTTTTGAAATAATTAAATGTTTTCGGTCTTCAGGCCAAAAAAGCATTGATTTTAATATTGTATTATTTGCCTCAGAAGCACAAGATGTAAAAATAAAATCATCAATATCAATATTAAAAAATTTAGATATATAATTTTTTGCTTCTGTTATTTTTTCTTTAACAACTCTTCCATCCATATGCATAGAGCTTGGATTCCCATAAAAGTCTAAAAATTCAATAATAGCTTTTTTTACATCAGGATGAAGTGGAGTAGTTGCATTATTATCAAGATAAACATTCATAAATTTCCTCTTTATTGTGGTTTATAAGTTTTTTCTTTATAATACATATTAACATACTTTTCTAAAGTTTGTTTAGCTTTTTCTATACATTTTCCACAATTTGTTCCTATTTTTGTTCTTTCCTGCAATGTTTCAAAATTTAAAGCACCTTCTAAAACTTCCATCTTAATATCATCCTCTGTAATATTGAAGCATTCACAAACAACTTGAGAACTTTTCTTTTCTTTATAAGGATTCTCTTTCCCCAACCTATTAAAATAATCATCAATAGCTGCTCTTAAAGCTTTATCTCCTAAAACTGAACAATGGATTTTATGAGATGGGAGTTCTCCAAGTTCTTTAATAATATCTTCAGGTTTAATTTTATATGCTTTTTCTAGTTCCATTCCACCATTTCTTGTAACCATTTCAGAAAGAGCTGATGTTGAAGCAATAGCAGAAGCACACCCATAAGTTTTCCATTTCATATCAATTATTTTTGAATCTTTTACTTTTATATAAATACCCATCATGTCTCCACATGCAGGTGACCCCACTACTCCAATTCCATCAGCATTATATTCTTCAGGAGAACAGTTTAATATATTTTTAGGATTCATAAAATGTTGTTTTACTTTATCTGTATAAACCCAATTTTCCAAATTATCCCCCTTTTTGTTTTCTTTATTTTATAATTTTCTCTATATTTTGTTTTTTGATTCTATAATCCAATTTTATATTTTTTTATTTATGATTATTTTTAACTTTTCATCAATTCTTCTATTGTTTTTCCTTTAAAAAATTTAATAATTATATCATTTAACTCGCCGAATAATTTTTTTGTTGAACAAAAATCTTTTTTTTCACAATTAAAAACATTATTTAAGCATTCAACTATTTGAATATCACCAATAAGTAATTTAAAAATATCATATACTGTTATTTCAGATGGTTTTTTTTTAGCATAAAAACCACCCATTTTCCCCTTTTTACTTTCTATTATTCCTCCTTTTTTTAAATTATAAAAAATATTTTCAAGATATCTTTTTGAAATTTTCTCTTTTTCTGAAATCTCAGATATTGTTGCAAACTTATCATCCTTCCTATATATGTATAAAATAGCTCTTAGCCCATATCTTAATTTTGTATTTAAATTCATAATATTCCTAAATATTACCTTTTTAGTAATATTAAAACAATTTTTAAAAAAATCAATAAAAAATTAGATAAAATTAAAAAATAATAGTAATTAGAGAAATTTATAAATCAATAAAAGAAAAATTAGATAAAAATAATTTAAATTATAGACTTTAAAAAATAGACAAAGAAAATAAAAAATAAATAATAAAACTTAATTTAAAAACAATTATTATAAATATTTCTTATGTCTTCTTCAAATAATACTTTAAAATTTCCAATAGACTTCCTTCTTTGAACAAGATTTTCTGTCCATATTTCAACATATGATTTATCTATATTTAAATCTTTTAAAGAATCTGGAATACTAATTTCTGACAAAAAGTTTTCAAACATTTTTATTGCTAAATTTGCTTTTTCATACTTATCCCCATCATTAATATTAAAAACATTCTGTGCAAATTCTTCAAATTTCCATACTCTTTCATCATCTAGAACATACCTCATCCACTTAGGAAAAATTATCCCAAGACCTATACCATGAGTTACATCATGAGTTGCTGAAATTTCATGTTCCATAGCATGTGAAGCCCAATCTGTAATTTTACCTGATGACAAAAGTCCATTTAATGCTAAAGTGGAAGAATACATTAATTGTGACCTTGCTATATAATTTTCAGGTTCATTTATTGCTATTTTTGTATATTTGATAACCGTTTTTATAATTTGTTCTGAAAACCTATCTATCAAAAAATTTTCCTTTGTAGGAGAAAAATATTGTTCCAAAACATGAGAAATTATATCAACAGATCCAGCTGCTGTGTGATATTTATTTACAGAAAAAGTATAAGTTGGATCAAGTATTGCAAATTTAGGTCTTAAACAGTCACTATGTATTGCTAATTTTTGTTTTGTTTTTCTATTTGAAATAACTGAATTTCCATTTGTTTCTGAGCCAGTTGCTGCTAAAGTTAGTATTGCTCCAATAGGTAATCCATTCTTTACTTTTTTTTCATCCAAAAAAAGGTCCCATGGATCACCATCATAATAAAATCCAGCTGCTATTGCTTTTGCACTATCAATAACGCTACCCCCTCCCACTCCAATTATTAAATCTACATTGTTTTTCTTACATATCTCTATACCTTCCCTTACTTTTTCTATATCAGGATTTGGTAATACTCCCTCAAGTTCAAATATTTTAACATTACACTTCATTATTTCTTCATAGACTTTATTGTATATACCAATTCTTTTTAAATTTCCACTTCCTGATAAAAGTAAAATTCTATTATATGACGATAGTTCTTTTCCTATTTTTTTGATACTATCCTTACCAAAATAAATTTTTGTTGGCATAGTAAGTTGAAAATTTATCATAAAACCTCCTTCTTTATTTCCTTTTATATAAAATTAAAAATATTTAAATAGCTTTAAAACTCTCTTTTTGTTACTTAGATCATCTATAAATTTAATGTTGTAATTTAATTTGTTAAAATATTTTTTTAACCTAAAAGCTTGTTCATCATCTCCTATTTCGAAAAAAATCTCACTTCTATCATTTAAAAAATTATTAGTTTTTAAAAGTTCAAAAAATTTCTTATAATAAAAATCGCCATTATCTTTAGCCAATAAAGCTTTTTTGGGCTCAAAATATCTTATTCTTTTTTCTAATTTTTTAAAATCATTTTTTGAAATATATGGTGGATTAGAAAAAACCAAATCAAAATTAAAATCTATTTTTAATTTATTACTTATAAAATAAAATCTATTATTTTTTTTATTTTTAAGATATTTTTTCAAAAGATTATTTGTTTTTTTTATCAAATTAATATTACTTCTTTTTAATTTTAAAAAATCTTTTTTTAAAAATAGAACAAAAATATTAAAAATAATGTTATTTTCTTTTAATTTAATAGTTATAGAATAAAACTTTATTTTTTTTGTTTCATAAATTTCTTGAAATTCAATATTTTCCCTAATTTTATTTTCTTGTAGAAAATTTTTTATTATATTTTTAAAATTTTTCTTTGTAACATCTATTGGCGTTTTATATTTATCAATTCCAAAAAAGAAAAAATTAAATTTATTTAAATTAAAATAATTTTTATTTAATTTATTATCTTTAAAAAATTTAAGCAAAAAAGATATCAATTCTTTCATTATTGATATTAAAAGTGCTCCTGAACCTATTCCTATTTCTAAAATTCTAATGGTGTTTTCTTTGAAATCATATTTTGAAATTAAGTTTAAATCTAAATTTTTATTTATTTCTTCAGTAGGCTTCAATTTTAATAAATAATTTGATTTAAAATTATATAAATTAGATAGAGATTCTTTTTTAAAAAATCTCTCCAAGAACATTTTTATCAAAGTTTGAGAAACTGTCTCAACAAGTATTTCACTTTCAGGTCGAGGAATTAAGACCCCTTTTTTAACATAAAAAATATCCTTGTAAAAATATTTCTTTTTAATAATGTAGGAAACTGGATAATCAAAATAAAGCAAAATAAAATATAAAATTAATCTTATAAATTTATAAAAACTGATTTTAAAATTATAATCAAAATTTAAAATTTTTTCTCTTTTTAAACCTGAAATCTCTTCAACAATAATCAAAAGATTTAAATAGATTTCATTTTTTTCATCTTGATATTCTCGAAAATTTTTCCAATTTAATTTCGTTCTCTTTTTTATTAATATATTCATTAAATTGAAAAATAAAGATTTTGAAAAATTAATATTAAAAATCTTAATTTGCAATTTGAATCTTAATTATTTCTTAATTTATTCTTTTTTCCTAGATTTTTTATTTCAATCTAATTTTTTAATTTATCCTAATTAATACTTATCTCTTGTAAATTCCTGAATGTATGAAATCCCAAGACCTGATAGTATTCCATAATTAACTTTTATAATAAAAACAAGAGATTCATACCAATCATATAAAAAACTTTCATTTATATTTTTTAAATTATATGGCTCAACTTTATATAATTCACCAAAAATAACGTAATCCCAAATTAATCCATACTTTCTATTTTTATCAGCTAAGACATAATTATAAAAATAATCAACCTTTGCTTCATTATATTTTCCATTTAAATACTCAAAAGAATATTTTAAATTCTTTTTTGGAAAATTTATATTATAAATAAAAGAATCATCTTTTTTAAAGAAAAAAAGTTCAAACCTATCAATTAAGGTTGAATAAAAATCTCTATAAAAAATAGAATAACCTTTTAGCTCTTCTTTTTTATTCTTTTTATCAATTTTTTCAATAATATAACCATTAGAATTTAATGGTATTGAAACAAATGCACCTCTTTTTTTTTCATAATTTTGAAGAAGAAAATTATTAGAAGTATTCAATGGAAAAAAAAGTTTTAATTCAACATCATTATTTTTATAAAATATTTCTATAGATTTTTTTCCTGATGATCTCCATAAAAAATAATTATTTCCAAGTTTTATTTTTTCTTTTTCTACTTTGAATTGATAAAGAGGATGAATATTTGAATCTTCATAATAAAAGTTCTTTTTATTTTCATAATCATATAAGGATAGATTTAAAAGATAAAATGTTTGATTCTCAATAATAATTTTATCTAATCTAAAAGAATAACTAAACAAATAATTTTTCTTTGAGAAAAGGATTCCTGTAAATAACCAAAATTCATAATCTAATTCATTATGAGGGTAAAAGTTAGAAAAAAATTCATTGTCATCTTTTTTATCAATATTTTGAATCGTATAATCAAAAGCAGTACATGAAAAAAAAGAAACAAAAAAGAAAAATATTAATACCTTAAAAAATATCAAACTTTTATATTTATAAAACTTCATTTCTTTTTCCTTCTAAAATAAAATATAACAAAATTATTTTAATTTTAAACATTTTTTTTAAATATGGTTTAAAAAAATCAGATAATCTTGACTAAAATTATTATAATAATAAAATTATTTTATGAAAATAAGATACTTTTTTGGATATATCTTCATTTTTTTAAGCATTTTTCTTTTTATATTAATCTTTTTTACGGATAAAGTAGCAAATTTAATTTATATTTTTGGTATTCTTTTTAAATTTTTTCCCTTTTACATATTTATAATTGCATTATTTTTATTATTTTTTAATGATAAATATAAATTTAATTTTTTAACCATCTTTTTAACTCTACTTTTTTTTATCCCAACTTTTATAAAAGTAAATTTTACAAAAATTAGAGAAAATTTCTCTCTTTTTGAAATTTTTTTAAAAAATAACAATCTTTCTTCTATTTTTTTTAATATATTTTTTGTATCTTCTTTTTTACTTTTCATTATTTGTACAATAGAACTAATTGATAAAATATATGCTACTTTAATTGATAAAGAGGCTTTTAAGGATAATGAGAATTATAAGGATTTTGAAGAATATTATGAAGTCAAAAAAGATAAAATTAATGAACCTGATAAAATAGACAGTAAAATAACTGTAGAGAACGAACTAGAAGAAGAAATAGATGAAAAAAATAATGAAAATAATCTAATAAATATAAATAAATTTAGCTCTGAAATCAATAATTCTATTTTTGAACAAGATAACTTAGAAAAAGACAATAATATTTTTGAAATAAATAATAATGAAGATTATATAAATAATGAAGATTATATAAAAAAAGATACAAATAATGATTTTAATAATGAATTAATTACTAACAGCTCTGAAAGTAATAATGAGGAAAATGAAGATCTTTTTTTTAATAATTTATTAAAAGAAAGAGAAAAGGAAATTTTAAACATTAAAGACAATGAAAATACATTAAAGAAAAATTTTTTTGAAGGAAATGACGAAAATTCAAATAATGATAATGAAGTTTTCGCAACTTCAATAAATGATTTATATGAAGATGATTTTTCAAGTATATTTAAAAAACATTCTACTGATAAAAATCAAAATAATGAAAATCAAGATAATCTTTCTGAGGTAGGAAAAACAATAATTAAAACATTAAAAGACTTTGGTATAGAATCAAATATTATAAATCATATTAAAGGCCCTTCTGTAACAAGATTTGAACTTTCAATTGATGAAAAAGTTAATTTAAGCAAAATAGAAAAACTGAAAAAAAATATAGCTTACAATTTATCTGCAAGTAAAATAAGAATTTTGGCACCAATACCTGGTAAAAAAGCTGTGGGAATTGAAGTGCCAAATAGAATAAAAGAAATAGTATACTTTGATGATCTATTTTTAAATAATAAAGAAAATCTTAAAAAAGAATATGAATTACCTGTTATTTTAGGAAAAGATATATATGGAAAAGACCAAATAGTTGACTTAACTGAAACACCACATCTTTTAATTGCAGGTAGAACAGGATCTGGAAAATCAGTTTGTATAAATTCAATTATTTCATCATTAATATTATTAAAATCACCTGAAGATTTAAATTTAATTTTAATAGATCCTAAAAGGGTTGAATTGTCACTTTACGAAGGACTACCTCATAACCTCTGTGAAGTTATTATATCTCCAGAACTTGCTTCAAAAGCATTAAAATGGCTTATCATAGAAATGGAAAATAGATATCAATTATTATCGGAAAGACAATGTAGAGATATTAAATCTTATAATAAAATATCAGAAAAAAAAATGCCATATCTTGTTTTAATAATAGATGAATTTTACTCTCTTATGCAAATCGCTCAAAAAAACATTGAAGATTCACTTATTAGATTGTCATCAATGTCAAGAGCAGTTGGAATTCATCTCATTTTTGCTACTCAAAGACCTTCATCTGATGTAATAACTGGAATTATAAAATCAAACCTACCTTCTAGAATAGCTTTTCAAACTACTTCCAAAATTGATTCAAGAATTATTCTTGATGAAAATGGAGCAGAAGAATTGCTAGGCTATGGCGATATGCTTTTTTCACTTGGTGGTTATCCACCTATTAGGATTCAAGGCACTTTTATAGACACTGAAAAGGTAAAAAAAATTGTTGAATATATAAAAAATATTTATAAAGATTTTCCAACCAAAAATATTATTGATGAAATAAATTTAATTGAAAAAAAATTTGAAAATTTTGATGAAGATTATGACACTGATGAAGATCCCTTGCTTGAAGAAGCTTTAGAAATTATTAAAACAGAAAAAAAAATATCTGCTTCTTATTTACAAAGAAGACTCAAAATTGGCTTTAATAGAGCAGCAAGATTAATTGAAATAATGGAAGAAAAAGGTTATATTAGCAAACTAAAAAGTGATAAAACAAGAGATATTTATATTTAATTTTTTATTGATTTTTTATGAATATTATATAATTTTTTATTGGAAAATATTTATTTTAAGAAATAATTTTTATAAAAAAATTCTATTTTTAATTTAATTTTCATAAATGAGAGGATAAAATGTCTTATATAAAAAAGATAATCTTTTACTTTATAATCTTTCTATTCTTTACTATTAATTATCCGTTAAGAGCTTCCCAAATAACAAATATAAATGAATTGATTGAAATAATGAAACAAAAATATTCAACTATAGAAGATTATGAAGGAACTATTGTATATTATACAAAAACATCTTATGATTCTCAAGCTGCTGAAAATGAAGGATCTATATATTATAAATTTCCAAATAAATTAAGAGTTATATTTGAAAAGCCATATAAATGGGAAATTGTTACAAATGGAAGATATTTATGGATTTATATCTCTACAATTTTTGCAGTTGTAAAACAGGATTTATCAAGAGTTGGAAGTATTGATTTTGAAAATTCAAAAAAGACTTTATCTTACCTATTAAACAATTATTCCTTCAAATTCATTACAGATGGAAATCTATACCAATTTAAACAATTTAAAGTTTATAAAATAGTTGGTTATTCTATTACACCAACAGCTGGTTTTGCCAAAATTGAACTTTATGTTAGAAATGATGGATTTATAGTTTACCAAGCAGGTACAACAAAAACAGGTAAAACTGTCGTATATTACTTTAAAGATGTTTCTTTTAATGTTGATCTTGCAGACAACTTTTTTGAATATGAAAATTTTATTCCATCAAATGTCCAAATTATAGAAGAAGCTTTTAATTAATATATATTTTTAAGGACTCTAAAATGAATTCCGTTGGAAAAATTTTAAAAAAAAGAAGAGAAGAACTAAATAAAACTTTATCTGAAATATCAAATGAAACAAAAATATCTAAAAGATACTTAGAAGCACTAGAAAATGATAATTTCGAAGAGTTTCCAGGTGAGGCTTATTATATTGGTTTTCTTAGAACATATGCATTAGCTTTAAATTTAAATCCAGAAGAATTAATTGAATTTTATAAAAAATTAAAATTAATAGAAGAACCTATTCCAATGGAGGAATTAACTAAACCCTTCAAGAAAAATTATTTTTTTAATAAATTAGATAAAAAATATATTTTTATTAGTATAGCAATTTTTAGTTTTTTATTCCTAATTATCCTTGTTTTTTCAATAATAAAAAGTTCAAGGAAAATAGTTTCAAATAATGTAAAAAACAATTCACAAATAGCAACAAGCAATAAATTAAATACAGAAAATGAATCATTCAAAAACTTTTATAAATTTTCAGATAAAAAAATTATAAAAGAGTTATTACTAAGTGAAGGAATAACTGTTATATACCCAAATTCTTACAATTTGCATTTTTTATTTAAGGAAATTAATCTCGAAAAAAAAGAGATAGTAATCCATTTTTTTGAAAAAAATATAGATATCAATTTAAAAGAAGGAGAAGAAGTAGTTTTTAGTTTTTCAAAAAATAATAATTCAAATGATTTAATTTTAAGATTTGAATCTTTTTCAACTACTAATCCTCAAATTATTTATCTAACAATTGAAAGATTGTCAGATAATTTACCTTCACCTGATATTATATCAAATTTAGCAGAATCTCCAAATAATAATGTTTCCAATGAACAGCAACCAAATCCTGTTGAAACTAATTCTCAAACAAATATAAATATAGAAATAAAAACAAAAAGAAACTGTTTTATAAAATACTTTGCTGATAATAATATTGTTAAAGAATTATTTTTAAATAGTAATAACTCACTTTTTATAACTGCTAATAATTATGTTGAAATTCATATTTCTCATTTAAAATACACCACAATAACAATAAATAATCAAACTCTAAATTTACCAAAAACATTCTTAGGTTTTTTAGTTGTAAAATATATTCTTGATCAATCAACAAATCAATATAAAATAATTTATGAATTTAAAGAATAAAATTTTTATCTTGACTCTTGGATGCCCTAAAAACGAAATAATTTCAGAAAAGATAGCTTTTATTGCCTCTAAAAAATTTCAAATAGCTGATAAGGTTGAAGATTCTGATTATGTTATCATTAATAGTTGTGGTTTTATAGAGGATGCTTTAAGAGAAACGATTGAAGAAACTTTAAAATTGAAAAAAAAAATTGTTTTAAATAATTTAAAAACTAAAATTATTTTAACAGGTTGTGCAACTATTCCTTTCAAAAAAGATCTACTGCTCTCATTAAAAGAAGCTGATTATATTTTTGACTACGAAGATTTAAAGAATTTTTTAAATTTTAATGATGAAATATTATTTTCAAAAAGATATAACATTAACAATATAAATCATTACAAATACCTTTCCATATCTGAAGGATGTTCAAAAAATTGTACATATTGTATAATTCCAAAAATCAAAGGGGAATTTTATAAATTTCCTGAAAATATTATTTTAAATGAAGCTAATGAATTGAAAAATTTAGGCACAAAAGAAATTATTATTGTTTCACAAGATACACTTGGATATGGTTTAAATTTAGTCGATCTTATGAAAAAAATTTCTGAAATCGATTTTCCATGGATTAGAATGATGTATTTTAATCCAGATTCTTGGGATGATAAATTTCTTGAAATATTTAAAATAAAAAATCTTTTAAAATATGTTGAAATTCCTGTTCAACATTTATCAAACAAAATATTAAAAAAAATGGGTAGAAAAAAAACTTTTGATGAAATAAAAAATATAATTTTAAAAATAAAGGATACTTTCCCTGAAATAGCTATTAGAACAACTGTAATTGTTGGTTTTCCTTATGAAGAGAAAGAAGATTTTGAATTTTTATTAAATAATATAACTGAGTTACCATTTGACATTGTTGGAACTTTTATTTATTCCGACATGGTCAATTCCCCATCATATAATTATAAAAATAAAGTCCCTCAAAAGGAAAAGGTAAAAAGATATAATATCTTAACTGAAAATTTAAAAGATTTTCACTCAAAAAATATGAAGAGATATGAAGGAAAAATATATGAAATGATAATTGATAGTATAGAATCTTCATTAACACAATCTAACAATAAATTAAAAGTATTAGGGCGAATTTATTCTCAAGCTCCTGAAATAGATGGAATCTCAATAATCGAAAACCCAAAAAAAAATATTAACTATTACAAAATTGGAGATTTTATAAAAGTTAAGGTTATTGAAACTATTTTTGAAGATCTTATATGTGAAGAAATTTAAGGAAAAAGTCTATGATAAATTTACCAAATATTTTAACTTTTATTAGATTTTTTTTAATTATTCCTTTTTATTTTCTTTTTATAAAATTAAATTTCAATTCTACTCTTTTAAGCTTTATAATTTATATTATTGCTTGTATTACAGATTATTTAGATGGAAAAATTGCAAGAAAATTTAATTTAACAACAAAAATTGGAGTTTTTCTTGATCCTCTTGCCGATAAATTTTTAGTTATAACCGGTTTTTTTCTTTTCAGTTTAAAAACAAACATTTCTATACCAATCTACTTAATTATTTTACTCATAATAAGAGAAATCTTTATTACACTTTTGAGAATAGAAACTGATTTTATATTAAAACCATTAAATTTAACTTATGATAAGAGTTTAAAAGAAAAAATAGATCAAAATCTTAAATTAGATACAGATAAATCAAATAATTATAAAATCGAAAACAAAAATGAAGTTAATTTAAAAACATCTTTTATTGCAAAAATAAAAACAACAATTCAAATGATTACTTTAATTTATTGTTTTATTGTCTATTTATTTTCTTTTAAAATTAATATAGAAAGCTTTTTTACAAAAACATTACCATTATTATTATTTATACTTGTATTATTTTTTGCTTATAGTTCAGCGATAGATTATATCAAAAAGAAAAAAGAAGATTCTATAAATACTATATTTAGATTATTTTCTTCATTTTTTTATACTGGTTATTTCCCTAAATTTCCAGGAACTTTTTCATCTTTTATTTTTTATTTTATATCTTATTTTATAATAAAAATCGTTCTTTTTTCAAAAGACCAAAATATTTATAATTTTAATCAATTAAATAATCTTATAAATAATATTTCAATATTAATTTCATTATATTTTTTCATATTACTAATAAGTTCATTTTTGACAATTCTAATTGGAAATAAATCTAATGATTTATATGGAGATGATGATCCAAAAAATTTTACACTTGATGAGATTGCAGGTGCATCTTTATCAATCTTTTTTTCCTTTATTTTATTAAAACTTATAATAAAAAACAATTTTTTTAAAATAAAAATTGAAAACTTTTCAATAAATAAAGATCAAATTCTATTATTTATAATCATCTCTTTAATCTTTAATTTTGTTCTTTTTAGGTTTTTTGATATTTTTAAACCTCTTGGAATAAAAAAATCTCAAAAATTAAAAAAAGGATTAGGAATTTTAATAGATGATCTTATAGCAGGTATTTACACTTTTTTTATTTTATTTTTAATAATTTTATTCCGATTTATATGAAATAAATAAGTTAAATGAAAAACACAAAAGATCTTATAAATATAATAAATTTAGCAAAAAAAGGGGACTTACCTTCAAAAAAAGAAATTTATAACAAATTCTATTTTTTGATAGTTAATATAACAAATAAATTTTATTCTTATTTTCAAAATGGCGATGATAATTATAAAGATTTGCTACAGGAAGCATCAATAGCTTTTTTTAAAGGACTAGATTCTTATAATAATGACTTAAATTCAAATTTTACTACATATATTTATATAACAATAAAAAACCATCTTATAAACTATTTAAAAAAAATTGAAACATTAAAAAATAGAATAAATATTTATGAACTTGATGAAAAAATAAAATATAATTTCACAGAAGAAGATCTTTTATTTTCTGAAGAATTATATAAAAAACTTGAAAAAATCTTTTTAAATGATTTTTCTAAACTAGAAAGAGAGATATTTTTATATTATTTAAATAATTACTCCTACAAAGAAATCTCTGAAATATTAAAAAGAGGACAAAAATCAATTGATAATGCTATTTATAGAGCAAAATATAAAATTATAAATAAACTTAATTCAAATGAAAAAAATTTTCTTTTAAATCAAAAAAGTACAATTATTGCTTTAAAAAATATTCTTATAAAAATAAAAAATTTATAAATTTAAATTTTAAAAAATCAAAACATCAATTAATTATTTTAATTGATAATAAATAAATTTAATGTTATTAATATAAATATGCTAAATCTTACAAAAACACAAGAAGACGCAGTAAAATCATTTGGCCAACCAATTCTCGTTATTGCTTCAGCAGGATCTGGTAAAACAAGAATTATTGTAGAAAAACTATTTTATCTACTTCAACTTGGTGTACCATCTGACACAATAGTAATTTTAACTTTTACAAATAAAGCTGCAAATGAAATTATAGAAAGAGTATCAAAAAAATATAGTTTTAATTTTCCATATATATCAACCTTTCACTCATTTTGTTTAAAATTACTTAAAGAATATTATGATATGTTTGGGATAAATAATAACTTTTCAATTATAGATGATGATGAACAAATAGAAGTTATAAAAAATATAATTAATAATAAAAATTTTTTAAATAAAATAGAAAATTTTAACAAGCAAAGAATAATATTAGATGGAGAGGAAATAGATATAAATGATAAAAAATTTCCATATAAAGTTACAGATAAGATAAATTTTATAAAACTTGACAAAATCAAATTCGATAATGATAAAATAATTTTCACCAAACTTGAAAAAGAAGATGAAATATTAAAAATAATATTTGAAGAATATCAAAATTTTTTAAATATTAACAATTTTTTTGATTTTCAAGATCTTCTAATATATGTATTAAAAGGTTTACAAAAGAGCAATATTAGTGAATTTTTTAAAAATAAATTTAATTACATAATGGTAGATGAATTTCAAGATACAAATTGGATCCAAATGGAACTATTAAAATATATTTCAAGTAGCAATAATCTACTTGCTGTAGGAGATGAAGATCAGGCAATTTACTCTTTTAGAGGTGGTACAATTGAAAATATCTTAAATTTTGAAAAAGTTTTCCCAAATACAAAATTGATTTTTATGACCGAAAACTTTAGGTCAGGAAAAAATATACTAAATTTCGCAAATTTCATAATTTCCACAAACAAAGAAAGAAGAGATAAAAGTTTAATACCAACAACTAATATAGATTCGAAAGTTTCTATTATAAAATGTTTTAATATAGAAGAACAAGCACAAGCAATTGTTTCTATATTAAAATCACTAATAGATGAAAAAGAGGATTTAAATCAAATAGCAATCTTATATAGAGCAAATTGGCAATCAGCAAATATTGAAGAATTACTATTAGAAAATAAGATAAATTACCAAATTTTTGGTTCAATATCTTTTTTTAAAAGAAAAGAAATAAAAGTTGCTTTTGATTTTATTAGTTTTTTAACAAATCAAAATTCATTTTATCTTTTTTCAAAATTAATAAACTTAAATAGAATTAGAATAGGAGAAAAAACAATTGAAAAATTTGAAAATTATTTAAAAAAAAATAATTATCAAAAAGAAGAATCTTTAATAAATTATATTTTGAAATATGAAAATAAAAAAGATATAAGAAATTTTGGATATAAAATAATTGAGTTAACAAATTATACAAATGATCCTGAATTTTTTTTACAAAAACTTTATGAAATAATGGACTTAAAAACATTTTTTGAAAAAATAAGATATGATGAAATAGATAGTGAAGAAAGAGAGGAAAATTATAATCAATTAATACTACTTGCTAAAGATTTCAAAAAAAAGTTTCAAAATGCAACTATATTTGATTTTTACAATAATTATATTCTTTATACAAGAGAATCATACAACAATAAAGACGGTGTGAAACTACTTACAATTCATTTAGCAAAAGGTTTAGAATTTAAAATTGTTTTTATTTGTGGTTTAACTGAAGGTCTTCTACCCTATGTAAGAATTAAAAACCCTGAAGCGACAAATCTCGAAGAAGAAAGAAGATTATTTTATGTTGCTATAACAAGAGCAAAAGAAAAGCTGTATATCTTTACTCATAAATATATACCACCTTATCTTTACAATAAAGACTTATTATTTACCCTTATTACAAAATTTCCTAATTATGGCAAAATTTCTTCTTTTTTAAATTCAGTAGAAAATTTAAATTTTGTAAATTTTTATTCTTATGATAATTTTAATAATAAAATAGTTAAAATAGATAAAGAAGATTTTATAAATGATGACATAGATTCTAATTATTATAATATTAATTCTTACAACAATGAGTTTTATAAAGAAAAAAAAGAAAATATTAATCAAACTGATAATAATGATAAAAATGAACTACAAAATTTAAACGAAGGTGATATTTTTATTAATAAAAGGTATGGAAAATTGATAATAAAAGAAATTATAAAAATTTCAAACAACTTAATAATTTATAAATGTATTGATCAAAATGGAAATGAAATCAAAATTATTAAGAATTAATTTCAATTTATTTATAAAAAAAATAATTTAATCCATTAAAAATTTAATTTGAATTTGCAAAACTTAAACTTGATAATTTATTTTATTTTATTATAGTTTATTTGTAATTAAAATACTCTTTTTTTCATCAAGGAGAACTTATGTTAGTCAAAAAAAACAGCTGGGTAAAAATTGAAACAATACTTTTGAATCCAGAAGAAAGAACAGCCAACTTACCTGATGATACAAAAAAAGTACCATATCTTTATCATTCTATTGGTTATCTTAAAGAGGATGCAAAAATTGGTGATATTGTAGAAATAAAAACAAGAATTGGAAGAACATTAAAAGGGAAACTTATAGAAGTAAATCCCTCCTTTAAACATAACTTTGGAGATTTTGTTCAAGAATTAATTGACATTAATATGGAACTTAAAAATGAAATAAAAAATTTATGACTAAAAAAGATTTTAATTCAATTAAGTTAATTTATAAACTAAGCAAAAATTTATATTTTTTTATAAATATTTTCATAAAATAAAAAAGTGGAGTTATTATGGAAAATAAAAAAGAAAATGAAGATAAAAAAATTATAAATGATAAGAGTTATGATAGTGTTATAAAAAGAAAAAATGAAATAATGAAAAAAAGCTTGGGAATTGATTATTCTAAATATTATATAAGTGATATTGCTTTCGATTATGAAAAAATGATGGATGATGTTGGTTATACAGTACCAGAAATACTAAATATTCAAAGAAAATTTAAAGTTGGTAACACCCCTATATATTATCTTCCTAATATTACAAAATTAGTTAGAAAATATGCAAAAAAAGGAAAAGGAGCTAAAATATATATTAAAGATGAAGCAGCAAATGCTTCAGGTTCTTTTAAAGCAAGAAGAGCTTCATTATCTGTTTATCTTGCAAAAAAATTAGGTTATAAAGGAGTTATTGCTGCTACTTCTGGGAATTATGGAGCTGCCGTTGCATCTCAAGCTGCTATGCAAGGACTTCAATGTATAATTATTCAAGAAGTTTTTGATTCTAAATATATTGGTCAACCAGAAATTGTTGAAAAATCAAGACATTGTGATGCTTATGGTGCTGAAGTAATTATGTCTTCTGTTGGGCCAGAACTTTTTTATTCTTTGCTTCTTACTCTTGAAGAGACAGGGTTTTTCAATGCTTCTCTTTATACACCTTATGCAATTGCTGGAGTAGAAACTCTTGGGTGGGAATTAATTCATCAAATGAGACAAATTGAGGGAAGAGACCCAGATGCAGTTATTATAACTCATGCTGGTGGTGGTAATGTTACAGGAACAGCAAGAGGAATACTTAAAGCCAAAATAATATTGAAAGAAACTAATTACACTGAAATTATAGGTTGTTCAGTAGATTTAACAGGCTTACATATGGCCTCAGATAATGATTTTAACAAAAAATCTTTTACAACAGGACATACAGGATTCGGTGTACCTTTTGCAACATGGCCAGATAGAACAGATACTCCAAGAAATGCTGCAAGACCTTTAAGATATCTTGATAGATACATAACAGTTACTCAAGGAGAAGTATTCTATGCAACTGAAATGTTAGCTGCTTTGGAAGGTCTTGAAAGAGGCCCTGCTGGAAACACTTCACTTGCTGGAGCAATAAATATTGCTATGGAAATGGATCAAGACCAAATACTTGTTATTCAAGAAACTGAATATACTGGAGCTGGTAAACATCCTCAAGCTCAACTATCCTTTGCAAGAAATAATGGAATAGAAATAAAAAGAGGAGACCCAAGAGAATCAATAAATGGAAAAAACATAATCTTACCAAGAAATCTCTCTGATTTTTATTTAAATGAACTTGATTTAAAGAATTTGAAAAGATCCTATTTAAAAAATCTTGTTAAAAACTTTTATAACACAACATTAACAGATGTGGATATTGAATTTATATCAAATGATATAAACGAAAAACCAAAATGGATAAAAGAAACTATATTTGAAATTTTAAGCGAAATAAAAAAAGAAAAAAATATTAACTAAAATAATTAAAAAAATTAAAACAAAAAAAGAAAAATTAATTTAGTAAAATTTAATAAAAATAAATAATAAAATTTTAAATAAAATAAAAAGGAGAAATATATGAAATCCGGACTTGAAAGAAAAGATGATTTTGAAAAAAGAAGAGAAAAAATTAAAAATTTATCTGATGAAGAACTTAAAAAAAGATTCTGGGAATTAACAGAAAAAATAGTAGAGCCACTTGTAAAATTAGCAAAAAACCATACTTCCCCTTCAATTGAAAGATCTGTTTTGTTAAGAATGGGGTTTAATTCTATTGAAGCTAAGGCTATTGTAGATGAAATAGTTAAAAAAGATTTACTTGGACATGGTGCTGGAAATATAGTTTTGAAAGTAGCTGAAAAAGAAAAAATAAATTATCTTGAAGCTGGTAAAAAAATAATTGAAGGTTATCCAATTGAAAATTTAAATTATATAAATTAAGGAGATATTTATGAAATTAGATCCAAAAAAGAAAATTGATTTTAATTATATTTTAAGTGATTTACATAAATATAAAGCAAATAAAAGAGGTTGGGTTTGGAGAGAAAAACCTGAATCAATAAAATATGGTGAACATACTTATTATGACCATTCAATTCCATTAAAAAAATCTATACCATTACCTGCTGCAAAATATTTCGATAATATTGACCCACAGCCTAAACCTGTCATTACTACAGAAATAGCTTCTGGTAGATTTGAAGATGATATAAGAAGAATGAGAATGGCTGCATGGCATGGTGCAGATCATATAATGGTTATAAGAACAACAGGACAATCTCATATAGATGGTCTTATAGAAGGCACACCTGAAGGTATAGGTGGAGTTCCTATCACAAGAAAACAAGTTAGAGCAACAAGAAAAGCATTAGATCTTATCGAAGAAGAAGTTGGTAGACCTATAAATTTTCATTCTTACGTTTCAGGTGTCGCTGGTCCTGAAATAGCTGTTATGTACGCTGAAGAAGGGATTGCAGGAGCACATCAAGATCCACAATATAATGTACTTTATAGAAATATCAACATGTATAGATCATTTGTAGATGCTGCAGAAGCAAAAAAGATAATGGCTGATGCAAATATATTTCAAATAGATGGTGCTCATAATGCAAATGCAACAGCTAAAAAAGCATGGAACGTAAGGCCAGAATTAATGGTACAACATGCAATAAACTCTTTATACTCTGTAAAAGTTGGAATGAAACCACAAAATATTGGGTTATCAACTGTACCACCAACAGCTGCTCCTGCTCCTAAATTATGGTATGATTTACCTTATGCAGTTGCCTTAAGAGATCTCTTTTCAGATTTCAAATTTCGAGCACAACAAAATACAAGATATGTTGAATCAGATACAGATGAAGCAACAATAACACATGTTATTGACACTTTAATTTCTGCTTTAACTACAGCAGATATACAATCTACAATTACACCAGATGAAGGAAGAAATGTTCCATGGCATATTAATAATATAAGAGCTGTTGATGGAACAAAACAAGTATTTAATTCTCTTGATGGAATTAAAAAACTTGTAAAACTTGATATGGATGGCCCACTTGGAAAAATGGTAAGAGAATTAAAAGAAAGAGCTGTGCTATTTCTTGAGGAAATTATTGAAGTTGGAGGTTATTTCGAAGCCGTATCAAAAGGATATTTTGTTGATTCAGGATATTATCCAGAAAGAAAAGGAGATGGAATAATAAGAGAAAAAGATGGTGGTGTTGCAGCCAACACTATTGTCGAAAGAAAACCAGATTATTTTGCTCCTGTTTGCTCACATTTCGGAAATAATAACATTCCATCAAAATATAAAAAACCTTGTGATGCAATAGATGGATGTACATTATGTAAACCTGAAAAAATTCAGTTCATTGATGAATTAGACCCAGAAGATAATGTTAATAAAAGAATTGAATTTTATTTAAAAGATGAGGAAGAAGGAATAATTAGACCAGAAGCTGAATGGCATGGAGATGGTATTGTTACTGTTGAAATGGTTATACCAACATTTACAGAGGCAGCAGAAGTAGCTGCACTTGAATTTGCAAAAAAAATGAATCTTGAAAATCCTCAGATAATTCATAAAAGAGTTTTACATCCAGCAGAAGCTACTGCCTTTCTTGTAAAAGGAAAGTTAAATTCATATATAAAACTTTCTGATATAAAGATTATAGAAAAAGAAGAACACCTTTCTGATTATGAAATTGAAAATTTTGTTAAAAAACATGATTTAAAGGTTGTTGGAGCAACTGTAGGTGAAGATGAACATTCTGTTGGTATGCAAGAAATTCTCGATATTAAACATGGTGGAATTGAAAAATGGGGATTTAAATGCTACTATCTCGGTACTTCTGTACCAGTTGAAAAACTTGTTGATGCAGCAATTGAAGTAGGTGCATGTACTATTTTGGCTTCTACTATAATTACTCATGGTGATGTTCATAAAATCAACATGAGAAAACTTGATGCTATATGTAGAGAAAAAGGTATAAGAAATAAAATTATTTTGATTGCTGGTGGTACTCAAGTTACTGATCAAATTGCAAAAGAAAATGGTATGGATGCTGGTTTTGGTAGAGGAACACATGGTATTGATGTAGCTGATTTTATTGTTAAAAAATTAAAAGGATTAAAATAAAATCTTATTTAAATTATTCTTACAAAATATTTTTTACTTAAAATTTTATTTGCTTTAAGGATAGAATATGATATTAAACGAAAAAATTAAAGAAAATGCTTTTTTAAATTTACTTTTAAAAACATTTATTGTTTTGTTTTTAAGCATTCTATCTTATTTTATTACAACACTATTTCATTTATTAAAGCTTCCTGTTTTTAATATACTTCCTCTTCATTGGATTATATTTTTTATAACACTTATTTTTGGATGGAAAATAGGAATATTTATCTCATTTTTTTCTGTAATATTTAGTTTTATTTTTTCAGGTAAACCTATTATACCCATTCTTTATTTTATAATAATTGAACTTATTTCATATAGTTTCTTTTCTGATTTTCTTCATAATTTCCTTTTTATAAAAAATAAAATTAAACCAAACATATTTTTTTCTTTTTTGATTATTCTAATTTCTTCTATTTCAGGAAAATTTTTTTATACTTTATTATTTTTAACTTTTTATAAAAAGGATCCACTTTTAAATATAATTAAATATTCTTTTTTACCTGGGGTTTTATCGTCAATAATATTGATTTTAGTTTTTTCTTATTTATTTTTCTTAAAATATTATAAAAATAAAATTTTATAAATAAAAATAGAAAATATTTTTTTATTCAACTTTAGATTGAATTAAATTTGCTTTAAATGTTAACAATTTATTTATCAATATTTTTTCAAGTGTTATTGTTCTCATCATCCTTATTATTGAATTTATTTATATTGTTATAACTATTATTAATGATTTTATTATTATTGATTTTATTATTATCATTCACTATTGGAACTAGAATCGTCAGAAGAATTTATATTATCACTTGAATTATCTTCATCATTATAAATTTCATTAATATTTATATTCTTTAATTTCATTGTTTTTTCATCAAAATTACTGATTATATTTAAAATCATGTTGGATATTTTTACCATTAACATCCCATCTATAAGAACATTATTTATTCTAAATTCCCAATGCAAATGAGGTCCTGTTGCTGATCCAGTTGCCCCTGCATCACCTATATATGTTCCTTTTTTTAAATAATCTCCTTCTTTAACAACAATTTTACTCATATGAAAATATGTGGTATAAATCCCAAAACCATGATCTATAACAACACAATTACCTCTAATATCTTTAAATCCTGCAAATCTTACGATTCCATTATTTGATGAATATATTTTAGTTCCTTCATTTGCTTTTAAATCAACCCCATAATGATAACTTATTTTATAAATATTTCCATTAGAATCTTTATATGCTCTTGCTAGACCAAAAGGTGAAATCACAATATTTTTTTCAAGTGGATAGTTAAAAGGAAGAGAATAATATTTTTCCTTGTTGTTTATGGTGTAAATTTTTTGGAAAAATTCTCTTTCTAATGTAGCCAAATCAGGTTGTTTTGAAAGATCTACCATTTTTTGAGTTGCATTTATTGTTGTAGAATAACCTTTAGATTCCTTTTTTTCCTTAGGAGGTAATTGATAAACATACCTAAATATTATTTTTTTATCAGAAGAAACTCTTAATTTTATCTCAATCTTTTCTTCATTGTAAGGAATATTTATTGAAAAAAAAGCTAAGTACCAGTTTTTATCATTAAAAAGTTTTACAAAATAAAATTTTGCATAATCTACAATTATTTCATTTAGAAATTCTTTATCTTTTGCATAAACCAAGAAAAAATGTGGTTTTCCTGGACTAAAGTCTTTTGAAAAAAAATAAACTATGTTTTTATCTTTACTATAATAATTTAGCAAAATAGAATTATCAGAATATATTTTCTGATTAATCAAATTAATTAACAAAAATAAAGATAAAATTATAATAATTATTTTTTTCTTTTTCATATTAGTTTTTATTTTATTTTTATTAAAAATATCGAATTAAAGAATGATATTTTAATTTTTTTTTTATTTAATTTTAATTTTGCTTTAATTTTACATTTTTAGTATTTTTTTTAATTTTTTTTATATTTAATTTTTATTATGCTACTAATTTTATTTTATTAATTTTGTCCTTATTTTTTTCTAATATTTTTTAAATATTTTAGTTTTATATTTTTTTTTGTCAAATTTGATTATTTTGAAAAAATAAATTATTATTTAAATAGTAGAAAATATGAGCAAAAAAACAACTCTAATTGAAGGGAAATATAATAAAGCTATAATTTTTACTGATATAATTGATAAGAGCGCAATTGATCAAATAAAATCACTTTTAAATCTTGAATATTTTAAAGATTCTAAAATATCTATTATGCCTGATGTTCATGCTGGAGCTGGTTGTGTTATTGGATTAACTATGACTTTAAATAATTATGTTATACCAAATCTTGTAGGAGTTGACATAGGTTGTGGAATGTTAACTATGAAAATAAATAAATCAAATTTAAAAGAAAAAATAAACCAAAAAATATTAGTAGATTTAAACGGAGAAATTAATATAAATTTTGAGATGTTTGATAATTTTATAAAAAAAAATATACCATCAGGTTTTGAGAAGAATAAAAATATCGATGAAAGAATAAATAATAATGACAAATTTATAGAAGATATAATAAAAATTCATGTAAAAGATTTATACAAAAATAATGATTTAAAAATAAATAAGATTGAAAATCTTGATAGTTTTATAGATAAAGTTATTAAAATCTCAGAAAAAGTAAATATTAACCCAGAAGAACAACTTAGAGCAATAGGTTCTCTTGGTGGAGGGAATCATTTTATAGAAATAGATATCGATGATGAAAAAAATCTATATATTGTTATACATACTGGTTCAAGACATTTTGGATGGCAAATTGCAAATTTTCATCAAAATAAAGCTAAAAGATATTGTGAAAAAAAAGGATATAAAGTACAAAATTCACTTGCGTTTTTAGAAGGTATAGAAAAAGAAGAATATCTAAATGATATGTTAATTGCTCAATTGTACGCAAAAATAAATAGATTTATAATTGCTTTAAGAATATTAAATTATTTAAATCTTGATATAAAAGAAATTTCATATTTTGAAACAATACACAATTATATAAATTTCAAAGATAAAATTATAAGAAAAGGTGCTATTTCAGCATACAAAGGTGAAAAAGTTTTGATCCCCTTAAATATGAGAGATGGAAGTTTAATATGCATTGGAAAAGGAAATCTAGACTGGAATTTTTCAGCACCCCATGGGGCAGGAAGAATAATGTCAAGAAATGAAGCAAAAAAAAAGTTATCCCTTAATGATTTTAAAGAATCAATGAAAGGAATCTTTTCAACCACCATTAGTAAAGATACTATAGATGAAGCACCATTCGTTTATAAACCAATAAATGAAATTATTGAAAGAATCTCTGATACAGTTGAAATAGAAAAAATAATAAAACCAATCTTTAATTTCAAAGCACCAGAATAAAAATCAGCCTATAGGGGATTCGAACCCCTGTCTTAGCCGTGAGAGGGCTATGTCCTAACCCCTAGACGAATAGGCCTTTTACTCTGCGGGTGAAGGATTCGAACCCTCACAAACAGATCCAGAGTCTGTCGTGCTGCCATTACACTAACCCGCATTATCAAATATTTTAAATATTTTTACTACTTTATATCTATATTCAATAAATTCTTTTTTACATGAAAAAAAATAATAAATAAATATCAAATTGTCAAGTATTAAAAATTTTACCATTATTAAAATTATTTGATATAATATTTTTTTTTGATAAACTAAAGAAAGGGAAATAATTATGGCAAAGAGTAGTTTTAATAGTTGTTGTATTGGTAAAATAAAAAAATATATTTATGAACAAAATAATAACAATTATAATTTTGTTGAATGCTGTAACTTAATTTACTATTTACTCCCTTACAAAATAGATTCAAAAACTATTTTTTTTATAAGAGAAAGCTCAAAACAGGATTATTATTTTCTCACAAAAGATTTAAACCTTATTAAAGTTTTTACTATTGAAGACTCAAAGGATGAAAGAAAAGAAAAAATTAAAAATACAATTCTAAATAACTTAAAATAGGTTATATATGACTAAATTAATAGCAGAAATCGGTTTAAATTATTGCGGTAGTTTAAAAAGAGCAATTGATTTAACAGAAAAAGCAATTAATTGTGGGGTTGATTTTGTTAAATTTCAGTATTTTAATACAGAAAATCTTTTCCATAAAGAAATCTATTCTAAAATATTAAACATAAAAGAAGATTTTGATAAAAATATTGAAAAATTATTATTAAATGATGATGATTTTGTTACTTTATTGAAATATTGCATAGACAAAAATATTAAATTTGGAATTTCTTTTTTTTCAAAAGATGATCTAATTAATTTGAAAAATTATTTTATTAATAAATATAATTTTGATCTTTTCACGAAAATTTCATTTTTAAAAGTAGCATCAGGCGAAATAAATGATCTTCCTTTATTAAGTGAATATATAAAAATCTCAAAAAATTATAATCTTCCTATTTTAATTTCTGTTGGTGCTACAAATGATAGAGAGATAAAATTTATCTTAAATTTTTTTAAAAATATTAAAAAAAATATTGTTCTTTTACATTGTAGAATAAAATATCCTGCTGATTTTGAAAATTTTAATTTAAAAAGAATAAAATATTTAAGAGATAAATATAAGATTAAAACAGGTATTTCAGATCATTCCATAGGAATAGAAATTCCTTTGCTTTCATTATATTATAACCCAGAATATATTGAAAAACATTTTTCTGATTCAAGAGATATAAAAGAAGCAGACAATTTTATGTCAACAAATGAAGAGGAATTTAAAAAAATAAAATTTTTTATTACAAATTTCAATAATATTATTGGAAATGGTAGTTTTAATTTATTAAAAAATGAATATAATGAAATAAAATATGCAAGAAAAGGAATTTATTTCAAAGAATCTTTAAATAAAAATAAAAAAATCACAGAAGAGAAAGTATTTACTTTAAGACCTAATTTATTATTAAATGATGCTTTTTATTATTATAAAATTTTAAATAAAAAATTAAAAAAAGATAAAAATAAGTTAGAACCTATAAACATCAAAGAAGATATATAATTTTTTTATCTATTGAAATTAAATTAATATATATTATTATATGATTAGATTAATCATTTAAAAAATGATTCTAAGGAAAATTTATGAAAAATAAAATTGAAAAATCTCCAAATAGAAGAAAAAAATTTTATATTGATAAAAAATTTCAAAATAGATTTATTTTATCATATTTTGAAATTATATTTTTTTCAATCATACTAAGTATATCAATTACTATTTCTTATACATTTCTTACAACTGAATTTGGCGAAAACAAATACAGTGTACTTTTTCAAAAAATTGTAAATGGAAAGCCTGAATTAATTTCACCTCTTTCAATTGTTTTACCAATTATTATGGCATCCTCTCTTATTACTTTAATAGTTAGTTTTGTAAATGCTCTCTTTTATTCTCATAAAATGGCAGGGCCAATATATAGATTAAAAAAAAGTTGTCAAGAATTGATTGAAGGCAAAAAAAATGTATCATTTAAAGTAAGAAAAGATGATGAGTTTCATGAATTATCTGAACTTCTTCAAAAAGTTGCAGAAAAATATTATGAATTAGAAAAAGAAGTTGAAGAATTAAAAAAAAGCTACCATAAATAGGTAGCTTTTTTTATTTAATTTTATTCTTTCTTAATTTATCCCTTTTTTTATCCCTTTCCTCCAGATTGAATCTTTTTTATAGATTGGATAGCCATCTGTCTTATATACATAGGAAAACTTCCCTGTGAAACTTCCAGTAAAACTCCAATTGCCATTGGATCACCTAAATTACCTAGTGCAACAATTATTCCATATATAAGAGGTGCATTTGATGATTTGTATTCATTTTTATAAATTTGAAGTAATTCAATAAGAAGAGGAACAACTGATTTATCTCCAATCTTTCCCAAAGCCATTGCAACATAAGCTTTTACTATAGGATCATTATCTTTTTTTAAGATCTCAACTAATTTAGGAACTGCTTCTTTAGCTTTCAATTCACCTAAAATATATGCTGCTTCTACTCTAATATCCCAGAAATTATTAACAATAACACCATTTTCAGTTTTAACATTATTAACACCTATATCAAGAATTTTAATAAGTAATTCAATTGATTCTTTTGATTTATTAGCGGATAATAGTTGCACCACAATAAGCAAAAGATCATGATCATCTCCAGCTTGAACAATAGTTGCTAATGAATCTAATGGAATATTTTGAAGACCTAAAAAAAGTTCTTCTAAAGTTAAATCCTCAGGAGATTCTGTAGAATATTTTCCACTATCATTCCCACTACTTTGTTGTCCAAAAGATATGTATGAAAATATTATAAAAAAAGAGAAAACAATAAGAAAATAAGAAGAAAATTTTTTCATGAATTCCTCCAATTTTTTATTTAATAATTAATTAAAAAAATCAATCACTTTCATATTCTTCTTTTAAACCTATTTTCCATTTACCATCAATTTTAATAAAATAATATGTTAATATCTTATCTTCATATCGGACAAAAACCTTAGCTTTATTAACATTTTGTGGATTAAAAATTACCTTAAATATTTTTAATGGTTGTCCATTGTTTAATTTTACTCTTGATTGATAAACTACATTAAAAAAATAAGATTTTATATCTGTTATTCCATATATGGTAAGATTATTTTTTTTATAAAATTCAGGGTCATTGTAATTCTGATAATATTTTGGAGATAAAAATGTCAGCCATCTTTCAAAGTCTTTAGAAAGTACAACAAGTTCATAATTTATAAAAAATTCTTCAAGCTCCTGTTTTAATTTATATATATCAACATTTGAAGGAACATTTTGAAAATCAACATCTTCTATTTTTAAATCACTGATTTCTACTTTTTGTTCCACTTGTTCTTCTTTTTTTTCTTCAACTTTATTTTCTTTTATATTTTTATCTTTCTGAGGACAACCATAAATAAAAATTATGAGCCAAAAAATTAAAAAAATAAATATAATATTCTTTAATTTTTTCATATTTCTTCCTAAAATTAAGAAATATCTAAAAAAAACATTTTTAATTTTAATCAATAGAATTTTAATTCAAAAATATCATTTTTCAATTAAAAAATTAAATTTTAATAAAATTATTTGTAAAGTGTTGCTAAGATTATAGAATAAAGTTTTGACAATGCAGAATCAGATCTTGATGTTACAACAACTGGAACTTTTGCACCACATATAATACCAGCTGTTTCTGCTTTAGCAAAATAAATAATAGATTTATATAAAACATTCCCTGCATCTATATCTGGAACAACTAATATATCAGCATCCCCATTAACAGGAGATTTTACTTTTTTTATTTTTAATGCTTCGGAAGATATTGCAATGTCTAAAGCAAGTGGTCCATCAACTATACAATTTTTAATTTCACCTCTTTCAGCCATTTTAGCAATAATAGCAGCTTCATAAGTTGCTTTCATTTTAAGGGAAACTTTTTCATTTGCCGCAATTAAAGCAACTTTTGGAGTTTCAATTCCTACAGATTGAGCAACATTAACAGCATTTTTTACTATATCAATCTTTTGCTCAAGAGTTGGCTCAATATTTAAGGCTGCATCTGTTATAAAATATAATTTATCAAACTCTGGAATCTCCATAATTGCAACATGGCTTAAAGTTTTACCTATATTTAAATTATATTGTTTATCAAGAACATATTTCAAAATAACTCCTGTATTAATTAATCCTTTAATTAATATACTTGATTTTTCATTTGAAACCATTGAAACAGCAATTTCTGCTACCTTATTCTCATCTTTTTCTTCAATTAACTCAAATTTAGAAATATCAAAATTAAGGTTTTTAGCAATTTCTATAGTTTCATTTTTATCTCCAATAAAGATTGGTGTTATAAAACCACTTTCAGTAGCTTGTTTAACAGCATCAAGAACATGCTCATCATTTGAACCTGCAATAAAAGCTTTAATATTAGTTCCTTTTGCTTTTTCTCTAAGTTCAGCTAATTTTTTCATAAAAAATCTCCTTACTATATTTTGTATTCTTAATTTTTATTATTAATTAAATATCTACTTCATATTTAAATTTACTTTTTTCTGCTGCTTTTTTAATTAAAAGAAGGGCTATTTCCAATGTTTTTAGGTCAGCTTCGAGACTAAACAATGGTTTCTCCTTACCTTCAACACAATTTATAAAATGAATTAATTCATCTTTTAATGCATTTTCAACATGAACAGATATTTTTTCAATGAAAGAACCTCTATAATAGAGAATTTCTTTTTGATCAACTTCGAAAAGAGTATTACTCTTTCTATAAATTTCAATTTCTTGAGTATCATAATTTAAAAATATATGATTTGTTTTTTGAGCAATATCAAGAGTTCTCTTTTTAATATAGCTTGCTCTTGAAGATATAACATTAGCTATGCAATTATTGTCGAAGTAAAATATTGCGTTTGCTATATCTTCATAATCTGTATAAACAGATGAAGCATAAGCATCAAAATGAATAATATTTGAATTTGTAATATTACTAATAATATCAATATCATGGACCATTAAATCAAGAATTACTCCTGTATCCTTTTTTTTATTAGAAAATAAACCATATCTTCTTGCTTCAATAAAAATAGGATCTTTTACATATTTTTTTCTTAATTCAACAACAGCACCATTAAATCTTTCTACATGTCCAATTTGAACTATTAAATTTTTTTTTCTTGATAATTCATACAATTCGCAACCATATTTATATAAATGTGCAAATGGTTTTTCTATAAGAACATTTACACCACTTTCAAGTGCTTTTTTTGCAATATCATAATGAGAAGTACTCCAAACAGCACAAATAATAGCATCAGATGCATGGAAAAGTTTATCATCACTTGAAAATTGATTAACTTCATATTTTTTAGAAATTTCATTCATTCTTTTATGATTTATATCATAAATTCCAGAAAATTTAATCAAACCTAATTTTTCTAAATATTTTAAAATATTCACATGGTATTCTCCCATATGGCCAACACCAATAATTCCAACTTTAATCATGAAGAGACTCCTGTAACTTTTTTATATTTTGTTCTAATTTATAACTATTTTTAATGTATTTTTTATTTATAAATATAGCATAATTTTCTTGATATATTATATCAATTATTTCAATATTTTTATAAAAATTAAAATTTATTTTATTAATATCATGTTCATCAATAATAGCATATTTTATTATACCATTATTTATTTGGCTTAGTAAATCACTATAAAAGGAATACTTTTTAATATTTGCTAATTCTTCAGTTAAATAATATGAAATCGAGTATAATTTTACTCCAAACTCAATCTTATTTTCAATAATCTTATTAAAACTTATATTACTTTCTTTTTTATTTTTTATTAATAAAACCTTTTCAGAATAATAAATAATTGGGAAAAAATTATTTAAATAATTTGAGGCTATTTCAGACTCTATAATTCCTCCACAAATAAGATCAAATGATCTTAGTTCACTTTCTATACTCGTAAATTTTACAAAAATATCATCTATTTTAAAAACATTTTTTATTAAATTAACTTCTTTTCCCTCAAATTGGTTTAAATAAAAATAGTTATTTTTACAATAATCCTTAAAATCAATATTTTTTTTAAAATTTTTAATTTCAGATAACTTTAAATAAAAAAAAGGATATTTTTCAAATAAAAGTCCAACTGTTAAACTTTTCTTATTAAAGATATCATCAAATTGATCATTTCCAAATAAAATATTTTTATTATAAGATATGATCAAAAAAAACAATAATAAGATTATTGAAAATAGAAGGATTAACTTTATATATAAATTTTTATAACTTTTTTTTATCATCCTCAATAATAATTTATATTAAAATTTTATTTTTTTAAGTTTTTTTTAATTTTTTTTTTATTATTGACAAACTAAATTTTTAAATTAAAATAATACATAGATATGGGGGAATTAAAAATAACAGGGAGGTAGATTTATGAAAATTAATAATAATGTTTCTTCGATCAATTCTAACTCTACAATTCAAAGACTTGATAACATCGAAAAAAAAGATTTGAATAACGAAAAGAGTTCAAATATCAAAAATACTCAAGAATTAAATCTTCAAGTTGAAAATAATATTAATTTTATAAGAAGCTCATTTACTTTACAAGAAAATTTAAATATTATTGAACAAAAACAAAATTATTTGAATGATTATAGAAACTCAAATATTAATTTTGAGGATCTTCAAAAAGCAACTTATAACAATAACAAACTTTTCAACGAAGAAGAACTTACTAAAATTAAAACAGATTTATCTTCTATTTTAAACGAATATGATATTCAAGCACAAAATATTAAAAACAACTTAAATTCATTTCTTATTGCAAATGAAAATACTAATGCATTAAATATAGAAAAAGATATTCAAAGAATTGCCCAATATATTGAAAACTCAACAACTTACAACTTAAATTATAATTCTGCAACAGTTATAGATTTATTGAAATAAAATTTTAAATAAATTTATCTTAAATTTACTCTTATCTTATATTGATTTAATTTTTCTATTAATAAGAGATTGTTTCTTGAAATATACTAAAAATTATTTTCCGTTTTTATTTGTGATTTAGTTTTGAATATTAAAAAGAGAATTTTATAAAATTTCCTTCCAATTTAAAAAATCTATATCAATTCTTTTAACATCAAGATTCATTAAAATAAAATCCCCAGAACAAAAAGCTCCAGGATTTATAAATCTAATTCCACCCTCAAAAATATCACTTTTTATATGAGTATGACCATAAAATATAATATCTGGTTTTTCTTCAAATAAATTAGCAATTCTCTTTCTTATTCCAAGAGGAGAGCCATAACCATGAGTTAAACCTATTTTATACCCCATTAATCTTAATAATTTCGTATTAGGATAATTTGAAACAATTTCATTCGAATCCATATTACCATGAACAACATGAATATTACTGCAATTTAATGAAATAAGATCTATTACTCTTAGATCTACTATATCACCAAGACAAAATATTTGATCTACATGTTTGAATAATCTATCAAAATCTGGTAATTCTTTTAGCCTTGTTGGATAATGTATATCTGATAAAACTATTATTTTCATAATATTTGTCTTACTAAATTAAATACAATTTATTTTTAAAAAATCAATAGCAAAAAACTTCGAAAACTAAATTTTATTCTTTTTATTATCTTTTTATTTAACTTTTTAAAATTTACTAAAGTGACTTTATTATAAATGCATCTTTATAACCAAGATTTTGTATAATTTTTAAAATCTCTGAGATTTTATCATAATCAAAAGGACCTATTATTACTTTATAAGCTTTATTATTATTTATAGTTGTTTCTTTAATAATTACATTAAAACCTAAAGAAATTAAATGATTTTGAACATTTTTATAGTTTTCCTCTTTTGAAAATACACCAACTTGAATATAATAAATTTTTGAAGTTTTATCTATATTTGAAGAATCTTCTTTTTTTTGTTGAATTTCTGTTTGAGATGATTTATTTAAATTTTTTAAAGAATTTTCAAATTCATTTTTATTTAATTTTTTAACTAATGTAACTTTAGCAGGTAAAATATTTGAATAAATTTCACTAAGTTCAACAAAAGCTCTTTTTGATAAATACAATAATATATCTTTTTCATCCTCTTTTGGTAAACTATTGTCAATTACTAAAACAAGTGTCTTTTTACCATTATTTATATTTTCAACAATTAATAAAGAATAAAGTTCATAATATCTTGAAGAGCAAACTAAATCTTCAGGGTTATAATAATAACCAGATTGAAAATATTTTCCAATATATTTATTATCATATAATTTGCATATACCATTAATCTCATTTGCTTGAGAGAATATATTTGGTTGTAATAAAATTAAAAAAAATATGAAGGTTAAAAATATTTTAGTAATTTTAAAACTAATAGTTCTCACATTTTTTTTATAAATATCCATTTTTATCTCATTTTATTTTTTATTTTTTGTTTTTATTGATAAATTTGTATATACAATGTTTTTTAAATTTTCTTATTTCATATATCGAATGTTTTTGCATTATTTAAATAGCTAATAAATAATTAATTATTAACTAATTTATAAAGATAAAAATAATTATAAAAATATATAATATTAAATTTATTAACAACTTATTCACAATATGATTAAAATCATAATTAAAATTTTTATTTTCAACAACCTTTCCATTAAACCTTTAATTACAATAAATAAAATAAAGATATGAATGGATAATATTTCATAGAAATTTTGAAAATAAAAGAATAAAATATTTATTAAAGATATTCACATTTTATTCACAAGATTATTTTTAATCTCTTCAAATTTAGTTGAACTATTAATAATAAAATTTTGACTTTGAATTAAATTTGATTGGTTTCTTAAATAAATATTTGCAAAATTCTTATTTATTCTACTTTTTTTTTCTTCATCTAGAATTATTTCAAACTTCAAAATTAATTCATAAAAATCATTTACTGAAAATAGAGATTTATTGGAAAAAAAATCATATACAGAAAGGAAATTATTATAAGAAGGACCAATAAAAGTTAAATTTAAAAAAGCAATTGGTTCTACAAAATTTTGTCCACCTTTTCCATTAAAACTTCCACCAACAACAACATATTTACTTAACTTATAAAAATCCCTTAAAATTCCATAAATATCTAAAACTAAGATCTGTTCATTTTTTTCAATAAATTTTACAATTTCAATTAAATTTTTTAATGATGGTTTCTCTTCAAAAGAAATAAAATCTGAAATAAAATTTAATTTTTTGATCTCTATTAATTTTTTTAATATATTTAAATTGTTTAAAAATCTCGGAGCAATAACTACTATAAAATTATTATAAAACCTTGAAACAAATTGGTTTATAAAACAAAACTCATCATCATGAAATGATGAAAAAATAACTATTGGTTTTGAAAAATTTGAAAAAAGTTTATATTTTTCTTCAATGGGAAAATTTAAATCTTTAAAATACAATTTTATATTCCCAGAAGTTATTAATATTTCTTTTTTTGTTCCAAGAGAAATAAATCTATCTGTCATTTCAAAAGATTGGGTATATATTTTATCAAACAGATTAAAAATAAATTTATAAAAAAATCTTAATCTTTTTTGCCATGGAAATGACCTATCATAAATTATTCCATTAAAAATAATAAGATTTATTTTTAAAAGTTTAGATGTAAAAATTAAAGATGGCCAAATTTCCTGTTCAATTAAAATTAATTTCTTTATTTTTAGTTTTTTCAAAAAAATAAAACAAAATATAAAAAAATCAAAAGGCAATGAAAAAACTTTAAAATTTCTCCCTCTTAAATAATCATAACCTGCTTTGTTAAAAGTTGAATAAAATATATTTGGAGCTCCTCCAAAAAAACTTGATGCAAGTATTGATTCTCCAATTGATGAACAATGAATAAGAATATTGTTTTGACTATCAGAATATTTTTCTTTTATAAAAAAAGAAAATCTACTCTTAAAATCATAATTTAAATCTTTTAATAAAAAATAAATTAATAAAATTATTGGAAAAAAAAGAAGATAAATAATATTATAAATAAAAAAATAAATAAAAAATATCAATGATTGAATCATTTTATAAACTTTCATATCAATAATTTAATTACCTCAAATAAAACTTTTGTAAATAAAGTATCTTTTACAATATATATTAATAAAATTATTTCTTAAAATTAATACAATCTTTGCTTAATACTACAGACTCTCCTTAAACAATTATAGCTTTTAATTTTATTAAAACAAAAATTATTTAAAAAATATTATTAGAATTATTATTTTCAAAGCATATTTACAGGGTCTAAATCTATTTCAATAAAAAGATCCTCTTGATTTTTAAATTCATTATAAAGTAAAGCACCAATTTTTTTTAAGTTTTCAACATCATTTGATTTTATAAAGATATGATACCTATAATTTTTATCAATTTTTTCTATTGGTGCTATAGCTGGACCAACAATATTTAAAAATTTGGTTTTTCCTATATTTTCCTCCACTATTTTATTATTTGTTATTTTTAAAATAAAAATTGCAATTTTTTGTATTAATTTGAAGGCTTTTTCTTTATTTGGAGATCTAACAACTATTCTTAAAATTCTTGAAAATGGAGGGTATTTTAATGCAGCTCTTAATTTTAATTCTTGTTTAAAGAATTTTTCATAATCATGATTTTTTGAATAAGATATAGCATAATGTTCAGGTCTTAAAGTTTGAATTAAAACTTTTCCTCTTTTTAATCCTCTTCCTGATCTTCCGGAAACTTGAACTATAAGTTGAAAAGTTTTTTCATTAGCTCTAAAATCTGGAAAATTTAAATATATATCTGCATTAATAATTCCGACAAGTCCTACTGATGGAAAATGATGCCCTTTTGAAATCATTTGAGTTCCAACAAGAATATTTATCTTCTTTTCATAAAACCTTTCAATTATATCTTTAAAATTTTGACTACTTTTTATTGAATCCCTATCAAACCTTTCAACAACATAATCTTTAAATATTTTTTTTATTAATTCCTCAACTTTTTCTGTTCCAATTCCTGAATAATCTAATCCTTTTTCCCCACAGTATGGACAAACTTCAAGATGCTCTTTTTCAAAAGCACAATAATGACATATTAACTTTTCATTCTTTTTATGATAGGTAAGTGGAATAGAACAATTTTCACAGATTACAGGTTTACCACAATTTTTACAAACCACAATAGATGAAAAACCTCTTCTATTTATAAATAAAATAACCTGTTCTCCATTTTGTAAAGTTTCTCTTATGTTATTTACAAGTTTTTCAGTCAAATAATAATCTCCGAATTTCTTTTCATTCCTTAAATCTACAATCTCAATTTCAGGAAGAGGAATATTATTGTATCTCTTTGTTAAATGTAAATAATGTAAAAATCCTTTTTGGGCACTAAAATATGTTTCTAAAGTTGGTGTTGCAGAACCAAAGATTAAAACAGTATTATATTTTTTTGCTATAAAGTATGCTAAATTTCTTGTGCTAAAACGAGGCTTTGTATTTGATTTATATGAATCATCATGCTCTTCATCTATTATAATCCCTCTTAAATTTAAAAATGGTGAAAATAAAACTGATCTTGGTCCTATAATAACTTTTGCTTTATTATTTTTTATTTTTTCATAAAAGTAAAGTTTCTCCCCTGGTTTTAATTTTGAATGAATTACAGCAACAATATCTCCAAGTCTTTTGTAAAAAAAATTTATCATTTGCGGGGTTAATGATATTTCTGGAATTAATAAAACTGTTTGATAATCTTTCTTTATCAAATAATTTATAACTTTAAAATATACTTCTGTCTTTCCACTTCCGGTTATACCATGCAATAAAAAAGGGGTAAATTGATTTTTATCAATTGACTCAATGATCTTTTCCAAAATTCTACTTTGCTCTTCTGTAAGTTTTATATTATCTTCATAATTAATTTGTTTAATACTTTTATCTTTAAAACTATTATCAATATAATTTTTATCATCAAAATTTACAGAATATTTTTTAATATCAACTTCAATTTTCTTTATAGCTTTTGGGATAAAAAGAAATAGAGCTTCTTCAATTGAACAAAAATAGTTGTTTTTAATCCAATTTGCAATTTCCATTTGATTTTGATCAATAACAGGAAAAGAGTCTAAAACTTTAATAATTTTTTTTACCTTATCTTTGATATTTTTAGGACATGATACATGTTCATCAACAATAATACCTAAAACTTTTTGATTATTAAAATCAACAATAACTCTTTTAAATAAAAATGAAATATCATTATTTATTTCTGATTCATCTAGAAAATAGATCAATTTTTTATCAAGTGGATAATTTACATATACATTTACAAACATTTTTCTTTTTATCCTGATTTTGAAAGCTTTATGTAAATTTAACAATAACTTTTTATTTAAATATCTAAGTTTAATTTAATTATATTTTTGATGAAGATAATATTTTTAAAACCAATTATTTTTCTTCGAAAATAAAAATACTTTATATAAATCATTTTTAAAATCATTTAATAAATTTGGATTTCTTAAAATTGCAGAAGGATGATATGTTGCAAAAAATATTGGAACTTCTTTTAATTCTTTAAAATAAGATAATTTAATAAATTTACCTCTTATTTCAGAAATGTTTTTTTGAACTTTCAACAATGTATTTGCTGATATTTTTCCAAGAGAAACAATCAATTTTGGTTCAATTAGCATAATTTGCTGAATTAAATATTTATTACAAGATATAATTTCATCTTTTTCTGGATTCCTATTTCCAGGAGGTCTGCATTTAACAACATTTGTAATATAAACTTTTTCTCTTTCAAATCCAATTTCATTCATTATTTTTGTTAAAAGTCTACCTGCTTTTCCAACAAAAGGTATTCCAGAAATATCTTCCTCTTCTCCAGGCCCTTCTCCAATAAACATAATATTTGTAATAATATTTCCACTTCCTGGAACTACTTTATTTCTATTTTGGTACAATTTGCAATCTTTACAATTTTTTATTTTCTCTATTAAGATAAAATATTTTTCATTCTTGCCAATATCATTGTTTATTAAATTAATATCAATTTTTTCATTTATATTTTTTAAAGGATTATTTAAATTAATTTCATTAATATTTTTATCTTTAGAAAAAAATTTTATTTCATTTTTTAATTTTTGTTCATCGAAAATTTTAGTTTTTAATTTATTATCTTTTGAAATATTTTCTATCTTAATATCTATATTATCCAACAATTTAATATTTATATTTTGATTTAGGTATATAAATTCTAATTTATAAATTGAACTTATAAGATCTTTTAAGCTTTTTTCAATAATAATTAAAGGATCTTCATTTAAAGAAACTTCATTATTATTGCTATTATAATAGGTTTTATTGTTTTCGTTATCAATATTATTGTTAAAATTATTATTATTTAAATTTTGATTACTTTCTTGATTATTATTAAGATTGTTAAAATTTTTATTATAATAAAAATTTATTTCATTTTCATAAAAACTCATTTAATTTAAGACTTTTAATTTTATATATCTTTACGTTATTTAATATATTTTTTAAACAATTTATATTTTTTATAATTTAATCTATTTACAAGCTTTTATTTCTTTTTAGCACATTTCTCACATTTTTTAGTGTAGGGTAAATAATTTAACCTATCATAAGAAATTTCAATACCACACTCTTCACATATTCCATATTTATTATTAGCAATTCTATTTAAAGCATCATTTATTTCTTTCAATGTTTTTAAATCATTCTCTTCTAATTGTTCTTTCATTTCTGTTTCCAAGATTGTTGAAGCCATATCATATTCTTCAGATATTTCCCCTGATATCTCTTTTAATCCAATTATTTCATTATTTTCTTCAATTATACTTTTTAGAATATTATTTCTCATTTCAACAAGTTTCTTTTTAAAATATTCTAGTTTTTTTTCTTCCATTTTTCCTCACTTATGAAGGTTTTTATTTATTTTTATTTTTTTATTTTCTTTAATTTTATTTTTCTATTTACATTTTATTACTTATTTTTATTTTTCTTAAAATAATAAAAAATGGCTTGGCGACGACCTACTTTTCCACAAAGGAAACTTTGCAGTATCATCGGCGATGGAGTGCTTAACTTCTGAGTTCGGTATGGGATCAGGTGTTTCCACTCCTCTATGGTCACCAA
>Ga0209809_1000039_pt1 | contig 136322 bp, 104 predicted proteins | sample YNPMSTMetaG_FD_186172 | JGI IMG/M metagenome (GOLD analysis project Ga0209809, IMG submission 186172) | Anoxygenic and chlorotrophic microbial mat microbial communities from Yellowstone National Park, USA - YNP MS-T MetaG (SPAdes) (version 2) ...
TGGTTGTTGACGATGATGAACTCGTTTTGGAGTTGCTCAATGACATCCTACAGGACGAGTTTACGGTTGTCACGGCGACGGATGGCCCATCGGCCCTGGAGAAGCTGCGCTTACTGAGCGACCTTGATGGCGTCATCACGGACTTCGACATGCCCCACATGAGCGGCCTCGAACTGATGTGGCGGATTCGCCAACGTTACCCAACCCTGCCCATGGTTGGGCTTTCGGGGACGCTCCGCTCCCACCATCAGATTGCGGGCCGCTGCCCGGAAGGGGTTGTCTTTCTGCAGAAACCCTTTGAAGTGTCAGAATTGCTGGCTGTGGCCCAGCGGCTCTTCCAACCAACCGGCAAATAGAACTATGCTGGGCACACACAATTCTGAACCTGAATATGGGTAAACACATCACGCATGTCACAGAAAGTTCTTGATCTGTGCCGTCTTCTGCCCGGCCCGCTGGCCGGGCGGATGCTTGCTGACCTTGGCTTTGAAGTGGTGCGTCTGCTGCCGCCGGCTGGCGATCTGACCCAGGCGTTGTCACCGCAGCTCTACGACTGGCTGGCAACCGGAAAGCAGACGTTCACCCTTGACCTGAAAACTGCTGACGGCGTCGAACAACTCAAGGCGCTGGCGGCCGAAGCGGTCATTTTGCTGGAAATGAACCGTCCGGGCGTAATGGAGCGCCTCGGCGTCGGGCCGGAAACACTGCGCGCCATCAACCCAAAGCTGACCTATGTACGGATTGCCAGCTATCGCGATGCAGCCCTGTATGAAGCCCCGGGCCATGACCTGACCTATCTTGCAGGCGGCGGCTTTATTCCCCGCTTTGGTGACGCTTGGAAATACATGCAGATTGCGGATGGGGTCGGGGCGTACTGGGCGGTCATTGCGGCACTTGACGGCCTACGCAAGGGCGGCGGCTTCTATGAAGTGTACTTGTCCGAAGCCGCAGCCGGGTTGGCTTACCCGCCTCCCATCAAGCTTGATGGGAGCATCGTTTGCTACGGCATCTACCCGACCCGCGAGGGGCAGTTGGCGCTGGGATTGCTGGAGCCGCACTTCTGGCAACGTTTCTGCGCTGCCGTCGGGCGCGAAGACTGGAAAGCTTCGGCTTTCTCACCGGCTATTGAAAGCAATCCGGTGTATGTCGAAATCAAAGCCTTACTTGCCGAGCGGACGGCGGACGAATGGGAAGCTCTGGCGCTGACGCACGGTTTTCCCGCCCGCAAGGTGCAACCCTACACCCCGCCGTCGAGCACCGTTCCCTGGCGCGAAGCACACTGACATCCCAATGTACTGGCCCGGCGCAACCTGGCGTGAAGCGCCAAACACCAAAGCTGCGCCGCCAACCCCAACGTTGCCCCAACGTTGACGCCTACACCCTGGAGCCGAACCCATGGCGACTGAACGGAAGTATTATCGAACGTGTAACCTATGCGAGGCCATCTGCGGTCTTGAAATCACCGTACGCGGCAATGACATTGTGCGCATCGAGGGCGACCGGCAGGACCCTTTCAGCCAGGGGTACATCTGCCCGAAAGGGGTTGCCCTGCAAGACTTGCACACCGATCCCAACCGGCTGCGGCATCCGGTCCGCCGTACCCGTGGCGGCAACTGGGAGCGGATCACCTGGGAGGCGGCCTTCGATGAAGTGGCGGGGCGTTTGCGCGACATCCAGGAACGCTACGGCAACAATGCCGTGGCAACGTACCAGGGCAATCCGGCGGTTCACAACTTCGGCACGGTGCTTTCGTTTCCGTCTTTCGTGCGGACGCTGAAGACCAAAAACATCTACTCTGCCAGTTCGGTTGACCAGTTGCCGCACATGGTCGCAGCCCACGCCATGTTCGGCCACGGACTGCTTTTGCCCGTGCCGGACATAGAACGGACGCAGTTCTTTCTCATCATGGGGGCGAATCCGGTGGTCTCGAACGGCAGCCTCATGACTGCGCCCGGCATGTCGCGGCGGTTACAGGCGCTGCGCGCCCGTGGCGGCAAGGTGGTCGTTGTGGATCCACGCCGGACGGAAACGGCTGAACTTGCTGACCAACATCTTTTCATCCGGCCGGGAACAGATGCCTACCTGCTGCTTGCCATGCTACACGTCCTGTTTGCTGAAGGGCGCGTTCGGCTGGGGCGGCTGGCGGCATTTACCGATGGGGTCGAAACGCTAGCGGCTATCGTGCGTGATTTTCCGCCGGCGCGCGTGGCGCCGCTCACCGGCATTCCTGCTGAGACCATTGAGACGCTGGCCCGCGAGTTTGCCGCCGCGTCAGCAGCCGTGTGCTACGGCCGCGTCGGACTTTCCATCCAGACCTTCGGGACAAGTGCCCAGTGGCTTGTCAACGCGCTGAACATCGTCACCGGCAACCTCGACCGAGAAGGCGGGGCGATGTTTCCCAAAGCGGCAATTGACCCGCTGGAACGGTTTACGGCTGGGCATCTGGGAGCGTGGAAAAGTCGCGTCCGTGGCCTGCCCGAGTTTGCCGGTGAACTGCCGGTGGCGGCGCTTGCTGAAGAAATCCTGACGCCGGGCAAGGGACAAATCCGCGCTCTGGTGACGATTGCCGGTAATCCCGTCCTTTCGACGCCAAACGGTAGGCAACTCGATGCGGCGCTGGCTACGCTGGAGTTTATGGCGTCGGTGGACATTTACATCAACGAGACGACCCGCCACGCGCACATCATCTTGCCGCCGACGGGTTCGCTAGAGCACGAAAACTACGCGGCCATTTTTCACCACCTGGCCGTTCGCAATACGGTCAAATACTCACCGGCCGTGTTTGCTCCGGCAGACGATACACGCCACGACTGGCAGATTTTTCTCGAACTCGAAACGCGCCTGGCCAGCCGGACGCCACTGGAAGCCCTCTGGGCGCAACTGCGACGGGGCGTCCGGTTGGGGCTTGGCCTCGATGGCATGCTGGACCTAGCGTTTCGTTTCGGCCCCTATGGAACGGGACTGTTCGGCGACGGCTTGACGCTGGCGAAAGTCAAGGCGGCTCCGCACGGGATTGATCTGGGGCCGCTCCAGCCAGCGCTGCCCGGACGGCTCTGGACAAAAAACAAGCGCATTGCCCTTGCGCCGGAGATGTTGACGCAGGATGTGCCGCGTCTTCAGGCCTGGCTTCAGTCCCAGCCGATGCCGTCCGCTGCCAATGGCACGCTGCTGCTGATCGGTCGGCGTCAGCTTCGCAGCAACAACTCGTGGATGCACAACAGCGAACGGCTGGTACGCGGCAAAGCCCGCTGCACACTGCTGGTGCATCCTGATGACGCCCGGCAGTATGGCATTACATCGGGGCAGATGGTGAGGGTTATCAGCCGTGTTGGGGAAATCATTGCCCCAGCAGAAGTTTCCGATGAGGTTATGCCCGGTGTGGTCAGCCTGCCGCACGGTTGGGGGCATGACCGGCCCGGCGTCCAGCTCGACGTTGCCCGGCGCTATCCCGGCGTCAGCATCAACGACATCACCGATGAGCAACTGGTGGATGAAGTCAGTGGAAACGCCGCCCTCAGCGGTGTGCCAGTACGCCTTGCCCCTGTTGCCGAGAAAGCTGTGTCGCGCCCGGCCTGAACCACAGGTTTGAACCAGTCCCTGCCTTCCGGTGGCCGGTCAGGCTGCTTTTCTCCAGGCGGTCACGTGAGAACCCGTACGCACGGTTGACGCGAAAAAAAGTCCTGTAGGCTTGCAGCATCCTGAGTCCTTTTCCAAGGCGAGGTTGTGGAGATGTCTTTTGCCTGCCGTCGTTGGTGGTGTCTGGGGTTGGTGTGGCTGCTGGTGGTTGCCGCGCCGGTGGGGGTGATGCGTGTGCCGGCCAAGTCGCCGGTGGCTGGCGGGAGTGCCGGGCAGGAAGCCGGGGCTTCCGCGAAGTCGGCAGCTTCCCCTGAGCCGTTGGAGATAGCCGTTTTGCGGCGGGTTGACGACGTTGACCGGCCGCCGACGGCGGAAGAGGTCAAGGAGTTTCTGAAGCCGAAATTCCCACCGAAGTACAGCACGGTGCTGGCGCGGCAGGCGCTGGCGTTTCGGGCTGGGGTGGCGTTGCTGCGGCGGAGTGGCGTTGGCTTTAATCCGTACCTGCTGCTGGATGGGGAGTGGTATCCACGGCTGCGTGCGCAGTTGGAGCGGGAGGCGTCCTTCCGGGCGGTGCAGCGGCTGGGGGAGCGGGTGCAGGGGGTGTGGATGGGAGACACGGTGGTGGTGCCGGAGCGGGTCAGGGCGACGGGGGATGTGGTGATTATTGCGCGGCAGATGGTGGTTGAGGGGCAGGAGGTGGTGTTCAAAGGGCCGCATCACATTTACCTGTTTCAGGCGGAGCCGCCGCGGTTTACCGGTGCGCGGGAAGGGCATGTGACGATAGATGTGAGTGGTTTTGGGCGGGAGGAGTGGCTGGAAGCGGTGCGGGATGGGTTGTGTCAAAATCCGACGGACTGTAATGGGCTTCCGGGAGCAACCGGTGTACATGGCAGGCGTGGTGATGATGGTAGTTTTACGGACAAGGGGGCAGATGGGGCGCATGGGACATGTGACAGTGCCAATACAATAGATGGGGGGCCCGGCAACGACGGTGATCCTGGAAAACATGGCCAGCCAGGAGACAACGGAGGGGATGGGAACCCAGGTGGTGGTGGAGGCATTTGCATCTGCGATATTCCTGCCGGTGATACGGCTGACTACGAGTTTTTTGCGCGTGGTGGCAACGGCGGGGAAGGTGGGCGTGGCGGTGATGGCGGCAACGGGGGTAAGGGTGGCAACGGCGGGAATGGCGGGAATGGCGCCGGTTGTCACTGTCAGTATGGACGTGCTGGCAATGGGGGCAATGCCGGGAATGCCGGGCCTGGAGGTGACGGTGGTCATGGCGGGAGAGGCGGTAAAGGGGGAAGAGGTGGCAATGGTGGTCACGTGGCGGTGACGTACTGTTACCCTGCTCCAAGATTGAAAGCGCATGTGAGTGGTGGTCTTGGTGGCGTGGGTGGACTTGGAGGCAGTGCAGGCAATCCTGGTCCGCGGGGAGATTTTGGCGCGCCAGGAAATGGAGGGGACGGCGGCTGGAACTGCCGCGGCAAGAATGGGGGCAAAGTGACATTGCCACCCCGCTCCGGGTATCCCGGTTCTCCCGGACAGGTTGGCGACAGTGGCGGAAATGGGAGCGATGGCACTTTTTTTCATTCACCGCGCCCGGGGTGCAGTGGCAGTGGCGGTGGCGGTAGCCCGCCCCCCATCTATCATTGTTTCAGCTTTTGCTACTACGTCTCTTTTGATGGGGGGCAGTCGTGGCAGCTCATCAGTTGTGAGTATGCCGGCTGCTGGTGGTGGGTGATCGTGGAGTAGTTTTCTCCAACAGTTGCAGGCAACGGCGGGACTTGCTGCCAGTCCCTGCCTGTCACCACGGTGGCTTTGGGCGGCAAAACCACGGTTGACGCGAAAAAAAAGTCCTGTAGGCTTGCAGCATCCTGAGTCCTTTTCCAAGGCGAGGTTGTGGAGATGTCTTTTGCCTGCCGTCGTTGGTGGTGTCTGGGGTTGGTGTGGCTGCTGGTGGTTGCCGCGCCGGTGGGGGTGATGCGTGTGCCGGCCAAGTCGCCGGTGGCTGGCGGGAGTGCCGGGCAGGAAGCCGGGGCTTCCGCGAAGTCGGCAGCTTCCCCTGAGCCGTTGGAGATAGCCGTTTTGCGGCGGGTTGACGACGTTGACCGGCCGCCGACGGCGGAAGAGGTCAAGGAGTTTCTGAAGCCGAAATTCCCACCGAAGTACAGCACGGTGCTGGCGCGGCAGGCGCTGGCGTTTCGGGCTGGGGTGGCGTTGCTGCGGCGGAGTGGCGTTGGCTTTAATCCGTACCTGCTGCTGGATGGGGAGTGGTATCCACGGCTGCGTGCGCAGTTGGAGCGGGAGGCGTCCTTCCGGGCGGTGCAGCGGCTGGGGGAGCGGGTGCAGGGGGTGTGGATGGGAGACACGGTGGTGGTGCCGGAGCGGGTCAGGGCGACGGGGGATGTGGTGATTATTGCGCGGCAGATGGTGGTTGAGGGGCAGGAGGTGGTGTTCAAAGGGCCGCATCACATTTACCTGTTTCAGGCGGAGCCGCCGCGGTTTACCGGTGCGCGGGAAGGGCATGTGACGATAGATGTGAGTGGTTTTGGGCGGGAGGAGTGGCTGGAAGCGGTGCGGGAGGGGCAGTGTCCGAATCTGATAGATTGCAGTGGGATGCCTGGGGCAGATCAGTTGAACCATGGCGCACGTGGCGGTGATGGTGCTGCTGGAGATGATGGGGCCAATGGGGCGAACGGGACATGTGCCAGTGCCCTTACAATAGACGGGCAACCCGGACTGAGCGGCACGGCTGGAGGAAATGGTGGCACGGGTGGTACACCAGAAGGGTCAGGCGGACGCGGTGGAGATGGATGTGACGTTAGTTACAATATTCCTGCCAATGATACCACCTGCTATACGATTATTTCGCGTGGCGGCAAGGGCGGTAACGGTGGGCCTGGTGGTGCTGGCGGCAATGGCGGGCGCGGCGGCAAAGGCGGCAATGGCGGGAACGGTGCCAGTTGTAACTGTAACTATGGACGCGAAGGGCATGGGGGCGATGCCGGGAGGGGAGGTGATGGCGGCAATGGTGGTACTGGTGGGAATGGCGGTAGAGGGGGAGATGGTGGCAACGGTGGTCGTGTGACGTTGACGTATTGTGGCCCTATGCCGATAGCCAGGGTGTATGTAGATGCCGGAACGGGGGGAGACGGTGGGGCACAAGGTCGTGGTGGTCTTCCTGGTGAACGTGGGGCTAATGGTGCGCCGGGAGAAGGGGGGAACAGCAGCTTTGTTGGCTGCCGCGGCAGGGATGGGAAACAAGTGATATTGCCACCCCGCTCCGGGTCTCCTGGTTCTCCCGGACAGGTTGGCGACAGGGGCAGAGATGGGAGTAGAGGCTCTTATGTCCCTGTACCGCGCCCGGGGTGCAGTGGCAGTGGCGGTAGCCCGCCCCCCATCTACCAGTGCTTCAGCTTTTGCTACTACGTTTCTTTTGATGGGGGGCAGTCGTGGCAGCTCATCAGTTGTGAGTATGCCGGCTGCTGGTGGTGGGTGATCGTGGAGTAGTTTTCCGGCCCTTCACAAAAGGGTAAGTCAACTTACAAGGTGATGCGCGACGCAGTTGCCAGCCGCGCCGGTCAACGCATCTCTGTGGGGCGCAGAAAGCGCCGTGGCTCGCGGCCCAGCGGAACCTGCCACTCGCCATACACGGGATTTGGCAGAATGAACCAATCCGTTCCGAACCGGTAGGCATGCTGCTCAACCGCCATCCGGCGCTTTGCCAACGCCTGCCGCCGGGCATCGTCCGTTGCATCGGGCGCGAGTTCGGGCGTGACGAAGATTTCTGAAAAGTCACGCAGGTTGTCACCGATGTAGAGCAGGACGCGGTATCGTTCCTCGACGGCCTTGCGGCGGGCGGTTTTGTCGGCCGTATCCGTACGCAACAGAAGGCGGTCAGCGATACCTTCTACCGACAACCCGTTGTGGCGCAGGGCTGCTACGGTTGCTTCGTAGTTGGTACGGTTGGAAATGTACACCACCGTCACGCCGGCGCGTTCGGCTTCTTCAATGAAGCCTTTGGCGCCGGGAATGAGGCGCGTTTCCGTAGGGAACTCTCGCTCCCAGCGGTCCCAGAGGGCTTTTTCGTAGGATTTGCCTTCGCGGTCAAGAAACGACTGAAATCCCGCGTTGTCTAGAACGGTTTCATCGAGGTCAAGGACAACGGCCGGCGGCCGTTCTGACGGTGGGAGTGCTGCGAGACGCTGGCGCAGACGTTCGCTGGCCCAAGCGTATGTTTGCAAACAACAGGCGACATACTCCGCCGAGGTTTGCATAAACAGGTTGGCGTCGAGCGTCCGCTCCTGTGGATTGATGCGTGGTACAGCTTCGCGCTGTCCCCACACAGCGGTTCCGGTCGAACCCAGGCCCAGACCCAGCAGCAATCCCACCACGAGGGTGACGCCGGCGTGAGCCGTCGGCTTCAGACGTGCCATAAATCCTTGCTCCCTACTGTGATTCTTTTTCGAGCTTTTCGAGCGCCCACCGGATCTTTTCGCCGCCGTCCGTACGGTCTAGTGGATCCTTGCGCAGACGGTGACGAAGGGAGAGCGTCGCTACGGCCCGAACATCATCGCGCGTGACGTGTGAGCGGCCTTCAAACGCTGCATTTGCCAGGGACGCATTCAGCAGGGTGATTTCGCCCCGGTGGCCGTCCACATCGAGCGCCACGCAGAGCCGGGCAATGAAGCGCAGGATGTCGTCGGGCACATCCAGCGTATCCAGCCGGTCGCGCGCCTGAACCAGGCGCGTACGGAGGGCTTGCTGGGCCGGCTCGTACTCGGCGCGAAACCCGATGGGATCGCGCTCAAAAGCCAGTCGCCGCTTGACGATGGCAATGCGCGTGTCAATGTCGGTAATCGTGCGGATTTCAGCCATGAGGCCGAAGCGGTCGAGAAGCTGCGGACGCAACTCGCCTTCTTCCGGGTTGCCGGAGCCGATGAGCGTGAACCTGGCCGGATGGGCAATCGAAATGCCTTCCCGCTCGACAATGTTGATGCCACCGGCAGCGGAGTCGAGCAGGACATCCACCAGGTGGTCTTCGAGCAGGTTGACTTCGTCAATGTAGAGAAAGCCACGATTGGCCTTGGCCAGCAGCCCCGGCTCAAAGGCTTTCTGCCCCTGGCTGAGCGCCCGTTCGATGTCAAGGGTACCGCACAGGCGGTCTTCAGTTGCACCCAGCGGCAGGTCCACCACCGGAACCCGTCCAACCATCGTCGGCAGCTTGGCGCGTGGTTTGGCATTGCGGCAGGTGTCACACAATCCGGCTGGTTTGTCGGGAGGGCAGCGGTAGGGACATTCGGCGACGAATTCGATTGGTGGCAGGACATCGGCCAGCGCGCGGATGGACGTGGATTTGGCCGTGCCCCGGTGGCCCAGCACCAGAATCCCCCGAATGTTGGGGTTGACGGCGTTTAGCAGCAACGCCCGCTTCATTTCTTCCTGCCCTAGAATGGCTGTGAAGGGAAAAACCGGCTGCGCATCTGCCAGAGACCGCAATTGGGCGCCGTCGGCTACAGACGTTTTCTTGGTTTTGCGCGAGGCTTTGGCATGCGCCACGTTGGTTGGCTGAGAAGCATCAGCACGTGCTGCAGAAGTAGAAGAAGCCATTGAGTGCGTATCGGTTAGGGAAAGGGAATCATAGAGGGTTGCTGTTTCGAAGATACCTTGAAAGCAGGGCAAAAAGCGAGATACTGAGCCAACTTGGGCCACTTTCTAACCAAGTGGAGTTGCTGTGATGCCATGGACATTGCCGCCGGTCTACCCAATTGCATCGCCGGATGTTGGGCTTTCACTCCGGGCAGTGGTGGAAGCGCTCATCGCCGGCGGTGCAACCTTGGTACAGGTTCGTGACAAACAAGCTGACGCCCGAACACTTTACGAAGCCGTCTGTGCTGTTGTGGAGATTGCCCGTCCGCGTGGCGTCCGGGTAATCGTCAACGACCGAGTAGATGTGGCTCGGGCTGCCGCAGCCGATGGCGTTCATCTCGGACAGGATGATCTTGATCCGGTAGCGGCGCGCGCCATTCTAGGGCCGACGGCCATCATTGGCTACTCGACGCACAATGTCGCTCAGGCAAGGGCTGCCGACTGCCTGCCGGTGGATTACCTGGCGATTGGGCCGGTTTTCGAGACCCGAACCAAGAATCAGCCCGATCCGGTGGTTGGGCTGGAGGGTGTCCGGGCAGTTCGCGCTGTTACTACAAAGCCCCTTGTAGCGATTGGCGGTATCACTGCCGACCGGGTGGCATCTGTCCGAGCAGCCGGGGCAGATGCCGTGGCTGTGATTTCAGCACTCTATACTCAACCGGATGACATTGCCGGGCGGATGGCTGCCCTGCTTGCTGTGGCGCGTTGAGGGCAGTGATGTCAAGCTGGCTCTTTGGAATAGCCGTTTGGATAGCGGCTGTGCCACTGCCAAGCCGAGCGGATGATGTTTTCCAGGTCCGACTGGACCGGTTGCCAGTGCAGGCAATTCTGAGCTGCGCGTGGGTCGGCCACCAGTTGCGGTGGGTCGCCGGGGCGTCGAGCACGGATGCGGGTTGGAATGGGATGCCCGGTAACGCGCCGCGCTACGTCAATCACTTCCAAAACAGAATAGCCATGTCCAGTGCCCAAGTTGAGAAAAGCCGAAGGCTGTCCCTCGGCCAAAGCGTCAAGAGCAGCAATATGAGCCACCGCTAAGTCGCTGACATGGATGTAGTCGCGGATAGCCGTCCCATCCGGTGTTGGGTAGTCGTTGCCGTACACTTCAACCACTTCGGCTTGCCCGCTGGCAACCCGCAACACATTGGGGATAAGGTGAGTTTCCGGATTGTGGTCTTCGCCGTGGACGGCCGTTGCGCCAGCCGCATTGAAGTAACGCAGGGCCATGAACCGTAAGCCGTAAGCCTGGTCATAATCGGCCAGAATGCGCTCCACAAACAGCTTTGACCAGCCGTAGGGCGTAATAGGCTGTTGTGGATGGCTTTCCGTTAGGGGAATGTGTTGCGGCAGCCCATACGTAGCACATGTCGAAGAAAAGACGAAGTGCCGGATACCAGCTTCCCGGAGGGTATCGAGCAATGCTTGGCACTGGCCAACGTTGTTGTCGTAATAACGCGCCGGGTCAGCGACCGATTCCGAGACAAGCGCCAACGCTGCAAAGTGAATACACGCGGTGATGTTTTGTTCCCGGATGATACGGCGAACAAGATCACGGTCGCCAATGTTCCCGACGTAAAGTGGTACGTCTTTCGGAACAGCCGCCCGGTGACCACGTGAAAGGTTGTCCAGAACGGCTACCGGACGCTTGGCCTGCTGCAAGTGTTCAATAGTGACGCTGCCGATGTATCCGGCACCGCCAGTTACAAGAATCGTCATAGGGAAGGTTGAGGCTGATACCCGTTCCTGGCAGGGATTAGTGCCTGATAGGCTTGTTGGCTATCTTGCCGGCCGGTGCTAGGAACGGCAAGTTACTGTGCGCAGGATGACGATATGACAATGCTTCCCGAAGTGCGCATTGTGTGTGATGGCTCAAGTCTCGGGAATGGGCGTGAGACAACTTCGGCAGCAGCGGCTGCCTTGCTTGAACACCGAGGGCAAAGAGGGCTGACACGCAAATTTGTCGTTGAGTACCTTGGCGCAGCCACTAATCAGCAAGCTGAGATTGTAGCAGCATGCATTGGTCTAGAAGCCCTTTCGCGTCCCTGCCGTGCCACGGTGGTGACTGACTCACGCTATGTTGTTGAGACAATGAACGGCAACTTCCAACGGCGGGCCAACCAAGCTCTGTGGGAACGACTTGACCGTGCCGCTGCCCCACACCAAGTCACCTGGCAATGGGTACAGGGACATGCTGGCTTTCCGGAGCAGGAAGCATGTGACCAGGCTGCCCGCCACACGGCTGAGCATCGTGGCCGAGATGAAGCGTTCCTGAATCATTTGCTGGCCTTGCTGCCGTCGGAATGAGATGGTCACCCGTCTGCTGCTTTTGCGGCATGGCAAAACCGATAACCCCGAACAACGGTGTTATGGCTGGCGAGATGTTCCACTACATCCTGAAGGACACCGGCAAATGGCACGGTGTGCTGCTAAACTGCGCCAGATGACGCTGGCTGCCATTGCTGCCAGTGACTTTACACGGGCGGTTGCCAGCGCCGAATACTTTGCCCGGCCACGGGGGTTGCCGGTGCAGACCTATCCTGCTCTGCGCGAAATCCACTTCGGAGCCATTGAAGGGCTAACGTTTGCTGAAGTCGAGGCACGTTATCCGGTGACAGCCCGTGAGTGGGTCTCTACACCAGCCGCCGTACGCTTTCCCGAAGGTGAGTGTTTTGCCGATGTGCAGGCGCGGGTCATCCCGTGGGTCACATCGTGGCTACGCGACTGGCAAAACAGAACTACACTTCTGGTCATCCACAGCGGTACGATTCGCGCCCTGCTTCAGTGGATGACCGGGTGTGACCCGCAGGCAACACTCAGCATCAGGATTGCTTATGGGGATGCCTTTCTGTGTACCCAAGTAGCACCGAAGGGAGCCTGGCAGCTTGAACAGTTGCCCTATAACGGGACGGACTGGACGCCCGTCTCGCTCTGAGAGCCTGGTCAGGCTGGCATCAGTCCCTGCGCCGTTGCCCACGCTTCAAAGGACTGTTCGAGTTCGTCGAAGGAAGCAATCTCGAAGAGTTCTTCCTGCATGTGGTGGATTTCAACCGGCGTTTCCGTTATGCGCTCGATGTCGAAGGGAATTTTTTTGACCCGGTCGGAGAGGGCGTGTTTGATTTCTCCTACAGAAGAGCTAATGCCAGCTCCGTAGATTTTCGTCAGCCGTGGGTCGCGGTCAGCACCGGCATGCGCCGTGGGATTGATGAGGCCGAATTCGACGGTGTACCAGTAAATCCGTCCCAGCTTGACCGTATCGGCTTCACTCCGCGCGTTGATTCCAGCCTCGCCAAACTTGCGGAAAAACGAGGCAAAGCGCGGGTTGGTAATCATCGGCAGGTGCCCCATCAGGTCGTGGAACATGTCGGGCGCCGGCGTGTATTCCAGTTCGGTCGGATGGCGCAGGAAGTCCGTGCAGGGAAAGAGTTGTTGCGCCAAAAGGAGAAAGAACGTCGCTTCTGGAACGTAGCCTTCCACCCGGATGCACTGCCACCCAGTGCAAGCGCGGAGACGTTCGCTCAAATCCGCTAGCCGTGGTACTCGCTCCCGTTCGTACTGGAGCTTTTCGCGTCCCACGAGATATTCTTCGCATACTCGCCCTTGGATAGCTGCCAACTGGCGGTCATAGAGCATGCGCCACGTCTCGTGCTGAATCGGTGCATAGATTGGCGGTTGGATGTCACGTCCAATCGTACCTTCGGGTGATGGGCTAGGCACAAGGGGCGGTGATGGCTTGGCCTTGAAAACAACTTCTGTGGAGAGCTTTTTGGGAAGGGGGCGAAGGGCTACTGCAGCAGACATACCGGCTCTCCTCCTGACGGGATGTGCGACTTGGGGACGCTACTCAAAAAGTTAGTAGACCGAGCTAACCAGACCAACAGCCATCTCGGACAAGTTGTTCCAACCAATCTTTATGACTGCACAGTGGCCTATGAGCTGGATTCTTGGTTCGGACTATACTTCCCGAAAATTTGTCAAGCCCTTGTAACTTGTTGTTCTACAAAGGTTTGCTGACTCTTTAGGGGGGAGCAAAAGAAACGTGCCTGCCAATGTGGCAGGCACGTTTGGCATGGACTGTTGTGCTGGGGATGTTTCTGTTGGGAATGCTACTTGAGCGTGTGAATCCAGTCGGCAATGGCGACTCGGTCGGCTGCCGATACCTGTGGCATTGGGGGCATCTTGGAAGCCCCGTATGCCGCGGGATTTTCAATCAACCCAGCAATCTCTTCTTTGCTGCGTCCGGGCTTTTTGGCAATCCCAATCAGCTTTGGTCCGGCTGGCCCCCCTTCGCCCTGTTCACCGTGGCAGACAGCACAGTTTTTCACAAAGGCTTCCGGTGCTGGCGCGGCCGCGACGACAGCCTTCCGACTGATGTCCTTGGGCTCGAAAGGCTCCTTGAGGAAACGAATCCCTTCTTCTTCCTGCGCTCTGAGCTGCTCGGCAAAGTTCTGAGCATCATCTCGCTTGGCAAGAACATGCAAAACCGCCATGGCGACAAGTAAACCCATAGTGCCCAGCATAACAAACGGGCGTTTGAGAGGATGCCGCTCCGGGCTGCGGTCGAGGAATGGAAGGAAAGTGATAATTGCCATCACAACCCCAGGGATGACCAACGACCCAATGATCGCCGTCGAACCAGGGAAGTACTTCAGAAGTTGGAACAGGAAGAGAAAGTACCACTCTGGACGCGCAACGTACTGTGTCTGGGAGGGGTCAGCTTTAGGCTCTAGCGGAGCCGGTATCGTCCAGGACAGGTAGGCCAGGATAATGAACACAACCAGCGAGAAAACAGCATCCTTGAAAACCTGCCCGGGCCAGAAGGGTTCCACCCTGAACATCGCCTCTTGCTCGGTCATGTTGAAGGGGCCGGCCGGTTTGGCCTTGCGGAACAAGTAAAGATGGGCAGCAATGCCACCAGCCATCAACGCCGGCAGCAGAAAGACATGGACCATGAAGAAACGCGAGATGGTAATGGTGCCCATCTCCGTGCCGCCGATGATGATGCGCTTGATGGTATCCCCGATAAGGGGAACTTCACTGGCGATTCCAACAGTAACCACCGTGCCGTAGTATGCCTTCATGTCCCACGGCAGCAGGTAGCCGGAAAGTGAAAACGCCAACACAAGTTGTAACAGTCCAGCGCCAACCAACCACAGCAACTCGCGCTTCTGCTTGTAAGCGCCCCAGATGACAATTTGGAGAATATGCAGCACCACCATGATGACCATGGCGCTGGAGCCATAGTGGTGCATGCCCCGCATGAAGGCTCCAAAGGGGACTTCTTTCATGATGTACTCGACCGACTTATGCGCATCTTCGGCGCTCGGTACGTAGTACATCGCCAGGAAAACACCAGTAATGGACTGCAAGGCAAAAATAAACAGGAGCGCACTGCCAAAAGCATAAGCATACCTTGTGCCGCCCGGAATTGGCTCATCGAGCAATTCATGCAGGATTTCGCTAATTCCAGCGCGCTCATCAATCCAATCGTAAATTTTCCCTAGCGTACCATTTGACTGTGGAATTGCCGGAGAAGCCATAGCGAGAAAACCTTTCTTGTCTCCTGTAGTAAACAACAGATGCCGATGCGTGGGGGCTATCGCCGGCGATGGCAGTCAAAGCTGCCGCGTATTTCCCTATGAGAACACTTCTTTTGTTGGAAGTAAGTTCTTGAATTTTTGGAAGACAATCTGGAGTTTGCCATCCACCACACGATACTCAAGCGTGTCCAGACTGCGTGCAGAAGCCGAGCCAGGTTTCCTTTCGCCGGTAATATCAAAAGCGCTATTATGACAGGGGCAGAAGTATTCGTTCCGCTCTGGAACCCAGTTGACTTTGCAACCCAGATGCGGGCAGGTTGCCGTGAAGGTCAAGAACTCATTGCCTTGTTTCATGACCCAGACGGTCTCGTCCGAAGATGACTTAACCCACCCATCACGAACTTCGATGGTGATTTTTTTAGCCGTTGGTTTACCTTCTTCAAAGTCTGATATGGGTCCTAGGTCGATCCAGTTTTTTTCATCTTCGCCCCCACCCTTTTTGAGAGCGTTCCCAACGGCAAATTGGAAAAGTGGATATGCCAATGCACCACCAATACCGGCAACAATGATAATCGAGCCGAGCGCCATAAACAGGCGTTTGGTTTTGTCCACTTCGGACAGTTCAGACATAGAAACTCCCTAGTTGATGAGACCAAAGTTTACAAAGGTATGATCCCAAAAAGACATACGTTGAAGAGGAGGCTAACACGCTTGTGGAGGAACTGGCAAAAGCCAGTATAGTGAGAGGGAAAAGGGGCGTGTGTAAGTAAGCTTACATAGGGCCTGGCTTTTGCCTGGTTTTCCCCTTCTGCAGCTTATGCCGGTTCGGCAAAGATGCGGACGGTTTGGGTGTCAAAATCAAGTGTTACATAAATCACGTTTGGTTGACAACAAACTGTGCAGTCCTCGATGTATTGCTGTCGCCGACCGCCGCTCCAGTCTGGGAAGGTAATGTTAATTTCACCACAGTATGCACAAGGGTATGTGGCTGTCTCCTGCATAGGGAAGGCGTAGAAGGAGAACCCGGCTTATCTCTGCCCGCAGGCAAAATACTGCCGGTGCATAACTTACTCGGCCGGCGGAAGTTGCTGCCGGTCTTCCATGCGTTGCGGGCGGCGGAGCGGTTCGAGAACCGACGCTTCGTCTTCAATGAACCCCATCTCGCTTACTGGCCAGTAGCGATATACGGCTTTGCCGTAGATGTACATTTCGGGCACAAACCCCCAGTTGCGGCTGTCATTACTGGCGTCACGATTGTCACCCATTACGAAGTAGTGGTGTGGCTCGACAACCCATGTACGGGGTGGGCTAATGATGGTTGTGTAGTCACTGGACAGGTACTTTTCCGGTACGAGCTGGCCGTTGATATAAAGCTTACCGTTTGCCAGGGTGATTTCGTCACCAGGCAAGCCAATCACGCGCTTGATAAAACTTTCTCGGGGATTTTTGGGGTAGTAGAAAACGACAATATCGCCCCGCTCGATCTTGGAAAAGTTATAGATGAAGCGGTTGACAAACAACCGTTCTCCTTCACGCAGACGCGGCAGCATGCTTGTGCCTTTGACGTAGACGGGCTGAATGACAAAAAGGCCAATCAGCAATGCAATAACCAACGCAAGGAGTACGTCCCGTCCGATACTCAGCCCTTCCCTGACCCAGTGTTTCCAAGCTGGCAAAGCGCCGGTGAAGGTAGAAGTCACAACACCTGCTTCGTCACTGAGGGAGTAGCCCGTATTTGGGGAGGGCACAACAGTCCACATGGGGCGGAAGACAGGTAGGGATGAAGGCGCTTCTCCTAATGATGCATCCTGTGCAATGGTTTTATGGGGCGTAAGTCCCAGTTCGAGAACTGCTGTACCTGGCTCATTCAAGGAAACAGAAGCATGCGTGTAGGGGACCCCGGCTTGGCTTTCGGAGAGTTGGCCGGCTACTTGCTGAGACAAGAACGCCGGGCCTTCTGTAGCCAGATTTGAGCCGGTCAAGCTGTTCTCCTGTTCAGTTGGGGAGATTACTGCTTTACTGTTTGAGAGGCAGGGAAGCCTAGTTTGAGGCAAGTTTTCTGCGAAGGGAACGTTGGTCGGTGCGCAGGTTGTAACCGGCATCCCAGTCCAGGCTTCTAACACCTGATGATCGGCGTACAAATATCCTTTGCGCTGCAAGGCATTGAGCTGGTCGTCAGAGAACTCGTCATGCATCATGGTTGGCTGCATTCCCGGTTATGCTGATCCGACATACCAAAAAAAACAACACCTTTCTCGACAAGGCCTTATTATGGCTGAATGGTTTCAACCGTTCCAAATTTGGTCAGACTGGCCTGAAGGGAAGTCGTTCCTCCATAGATGGCAATTAGTCGCCCCCGACTCAGCATTTCGCGTGCCAAGCGGTGACAATCGGTCGGTGTCACCGTTGGTAGGCGACTTATGACATCGGCTTCGGCAGTGGCACTGCGACCATACGTCTCCAGCTGTACAAGGCGCTGCGCTAGATCGCGGTTGTTAGGTACCCGGTCGCGGTATGCCGATACAGCAGCCGTTTGGGCTGCGCGAACCTCCGCTTCATCTGGTGGATGCTCTTGGAGATCGGCAAGCTTTTGCAGTGCGCGTTCAAGTTCGGAGACGGCTGCGTTTATGGGGTACGCGCCGCTAAGCATCCAGGGGCTTTCAGGCAACCGGCGGTGAGCCAAGGTCAACTGCCATGGCTGAAGGCGGCGTCTGAAAAGCTCTGTAAAGACTAGCCAAGTTGCGCGGGTCTCCGGGGTAATGTCTGGCAGAATGCCTCCCAATCGAATGTGAATGAGTGCGCCTGGTGAACTGGAAGAGGGGCGGTGTACCAAACGGAGCTGGTCTGGAGGATTAGGTGGCAAGAAGGTAGCCGGTGCCGGTTTGCCCTTTGCCCAGCCCCCAAAGGCACGGCGCGTAACGCTCCGGACTTGGGAAGCTGTAATGTCTCCGACAATGATGACCGCAGCGTTATTCGGAAGCCAGTGTCGGCGATAAAATTCGGCTAAGTCGGCAGGGGTAATTGCTGCAACACTCTCCGGTGTTCCTATTAGCGTGTGGTGGTACGGGTGGGCCTCATAGAGGGTCTGGAAAAACAACGCGTCGGCAGCAGCTTCTTCGGTCTGGGCTGCGCGGGCAGCCGCAATTGCTGCTTCCTGGAAAGGCTTGAAGCGTGCTTCATCAAAGTCCCGCCTGGCTATGTCCGGCAGGGTGACCAGCCGTCCCAGAAGGTCAATGAGGCTTGTGGCATACCGGGCCGGGCCGGTGACCATAATGCATGTCCGGTCCCAGTCAACATCAATTTCAAGCTGGGCCTCAGCCTCTTCTAGTTCAAGTTGAACCCGCTCGGCGTTGTAACCGCCCCCACCGCTGCGGATACACTCAGCCGTCAACCGGGCTAGTCCTGCCTTACCCACTCGATCAAACGTCGCACCAACCTTGATGACAACGGCGATGACTACCGACGTTGAACCTGGGCGTTCCACGACGAGAACGGGCAAGCCAGTCAACAGGGTATCCCGCTGAATAGGCGGGAAGTCGCTGTCCGGCCGTGTCTCGGGCTCTGGAAGGGCTTTTGTCGTTCCCGCAGTGGCTGTGCTAGCCGAGAATACACTTACTAGGGTTACAAGTAGCGCTAACCAGCCAGCAAAAAGGTATAGCCTTTGGTAGCAGGAATGCATCAGCACAAGACGCATACGCAAGCAGACAACCCTACGAAACGAGAAACGCTATGAAGCTGCCGCAGCAGCTATCGTAGCCGACATGCCAGCTTTCCGGCTACCACGCGCCAGAGAACATAGCCGATAGAATGCTTGGGTTTGTATAAACTAAACGTGGCAAGAACGCATGTTCACGAGTCGGCTAACCCTGAGGATGATTGTCTGCTAGCCAGGAGTTTGTGGAAAACTCACCTCGCCGATGGGAATTTCGCGTTTCCACTGCTCGTTGCCTTCTTCGTCAAAGCAGCGCATGGTGAGCAGGCGGTTGGCGCGTGAGCCGGAAAACTCCAAAAGGCCAAAGTTGTGCTTCTCAACCAACGTTCCTGGCACGCGACAAGGATTGTCACGTTCGGCCTTTGAAATCCGCGCTACACCGGCTGTCAGGGAACTCGAGGTGAAGTCGTAGAGCGGGTAAAGGCCCGGCTCAGTGCGCCGGTTGAGTTCAGCTAAATGGCGATCGCCGGAAATGAAGACAACGCCGGAGATTTTTTCAGAACGGATGAAGTCAAATATCTTGGCCTGCTCGACCTTGAAGCGGCCAAAACACTCCCATGGGGAAACTGGATTAAGGACTTGTCCACCACTGGCGACCACTTTGAAGGTGGCTTCACTAGAACGCAAGGCTTCTAAGAGCCACCGAAGCTGTCCTGGCCCGAGCATGGTCTTATCTGGCGCATCGTCGGGCAGGCGATTCGGGGTTCGGTGATAGCGGCCGTCAAGCATGAAGAACTCCACATCAGCCCACTCAAAGCGGAAGAAACAACCCGGCGTCTCTGGCGTCCCAGCCGTCGGGTTACACCAGTAGTCTTGAAAAATGCGAAGTGCCGCCTCCCGTTTACGGAAGGTGCGATCTGAGTCATTTGGCCCGTAGTCATGATCGTCCCAGATGGCATAGTGGTGAACCGCCGCCCACAGCGGTTGGAGTTCAGCTTGGGCGCGGGTATGGGCATAACGGTACCGCATGCCAGCTTCCGTCTGGTAATCCGCTTCACGGTAGTAGCAGTTGTCACCAAGCCATAGCATCAGGTCTGGTTTCTGAGCGAGGATGGCTGAAAACACCTTTGGCGGATCGCCATACGGCCGTCCCGGACGGTCAAAGGGCGGATCGTTGACGTAGTGGCACGAGCCAAAGGCGACCTTGAATGGCGGTGGTTCTGTGCGCCATTTCCACATCGGTTGGGTTTGAAACCTCATCGGATAGGGCCGCTCGATACGTACCCCATCCACGTAGACTTCATAGTCATAGTGGGTGCCAAACTGCAGGCCAGAAAGCGTAAGCTTGGCAATCCTGTCTCCGGCGTATGTGGTACGGTATTCCTCGCTGAGCCGGGCAGTTTCTGGTTTCCCCTGAACCCAGTAGCGGACCTGAACGCGAGCCGGTTGCCGGGTTTGTAACCAAATCATCGTCTCTGTCATTTCGCTGTAACCAACCAGCGGGCCAGAAAGCAGTGCATCGGTTCCAGTGCTGTTTGCCCGAAGCTGAAGAAGCGACCCGGCTACCGGCGACCAAAGCAGATGGCTAAGAAATGATCGACGCTTCACAATACCGTTTCCTTAGGTCTGACGTAGCACGAAAGGCATGACCAGCAAAGTTTCGGGGACTGGTGATACGCTAGCTAGCTCCAAAGTGACCACCAGAGAATACCGCCCAGACAGAGACCAGTAATAATGACCGCCACAATGATGACAGTGCGCCAAGTTAGGCTTCCATGCGAGGTTTCACGCGCCACGACCGTTTGAGATGCCATGACCACATCGGGCGGTTTGTCTTGGACAGGAGGCGGCGGTGGCAGGGCAGCCACTTCGGGCGTACTGGGAAGTGGCGGGACAGAAATCATCGGCGCACGCTCCAGCTCTCGCTTGGTCATTGTTGCTGCGAGACGGACAGCAAGCTCTAGCTCGCGGGCAAATTCACTGCCCGACTGCTGTCGCCGTAGGGGACTTTTCTCAAGCGCCCGCATGATGACACGTTCGACATGAGCAGACAGGTCCGGCCGCAGCCGCCGGGGAGATGGGGGAATCTCGTTGGCATGCTTGCTCAAGATCACCTTAGAAGGGCCGCCGTAGAACGGAGGTCTACCGGTCAGCATCTCGTAAGTGATGATTCCTAGACTGTAGATATCCGACCGGGCATCAAGCTCAAGACCCTTCGCCTGCTCGGGGGACATGTACTGCGGCGTGCCCATGACCATATTCTGCGCCGTCAGCGGGGCGCTGTCTGTAGAGTCTTCCTGCACCTTGGCGATGCCAAAATCCAGCACCTTGACCCGTTCCCGCTCAGGCTCGTCAGTTGGCAAGAGCATGATGTTTTCCGGTTTGAGGTCCCGGTGAATAACATTCTGAGCGTGAGCCGCATCGAGAGCATCGCCAATCTGGCGTACGATATGCACGGTCCGTTCAAGAGTGAATGGCCCATCGGTTTGGATGGCCCGCTTCAGGGTGGAGCCTTCCAGATACTCCATCACCAGGTAGACATAGCCTTCTTCGCTAATCCCGAAGTCGGTCACTTGGATGACGTTGGCATGGTCAATGCGGCTAGCTGCTTGGGCCTCTTTCTGAAAGCGCTTGACAGCACGGCGTTGGGCAGCCAGTTCAGCGTGGAGAATCTTGACCGCCCAGAGCTTGCGCGTCAGTACGTGAGTGCCACGGTACACCGTGCACATCCCACCTTCGCCAATGCGTGCTGTAAGGTGGTAGCGACCCATAAAAACCCGCCCCACCAGAGGGTCTTCGCCAAGTTCTTCTTCATCAGACACTTCTGATAATGGCCTTCCGTCGTAGGGACAGAAGGAAATATCTGCCGTGTACGTACGCCGACATTGCGGACAGGCTTTCATGGGAATTACAGAAAACCTATGAAGACGACATCAGATTACTTGAGGTAAAGTTCTTCGAGATTCCACGTCGCAGCCGGGTCGAACTTTGCCAAACGAACGTTGAGTACGTTGGAACGCACCCCGGCAATAGTGTGCTCTGAAATGAGGTGCACAACTGGGCTGACTTCATTCCATCTTCGCTGAAAATCGTAGTAGAGCTTTCGGCGTTCTTCGACGGTTTTCTGACGCAGCGCTTGGTCAAAATCTTTGGCTATTTTCTTGAACCAGTCGTAACCTCGCAAGTCGGTTTGAACGTTGGTAATAACTGGCTCGGCAAAGTAGGGACGGCTACCGGTTACAAAGGGTTGCAGGAAGATGGGGTCGGGGAGCTCTGGCTGAAGCTCGACCAAGATCATGTCAAAGATCCCCGTTGTAAGGAGTTTCCACCACTTTTCCATCGGCTGTTCATCAAGCACGATGTCTAGGCCACCGCTTGTCAAGTCCTGAACAATGGCTTGCCCAAGGGCAATGGCGGTTGGTTCTTTGGGGACAACAAGCTTGAAGCGGACAGGAAGCCCGATCCCATCAATCAGTTTGCCGTTTCGGTATGTGTAGCCGGCCGATTGTAAGGCAGCCTTGGCGATTTCTACGTTGGATTCATAGCGGGGGGCGTTGGGGTCGTACCAGGTTGTGTTGCCGGGTGCAATAAGACCAAAGCACGGGTCGGCATGTCCGTCCAGTACGGCTGAAGCCAGGCGCTTGCGGTCAATAAGCCGCGAGAGAGCTTCACGAAAGTCATCGTTGAGAAAGTGTTTGGAGCGGTTTCGATCCACTTTGGTTTGATCGAGCCGTGTGTTTCCCACCAGCGTCCATACCCGTAGCGAGCCACCGGCGTTGTGGACCTTAACCTGCCCTTCTGCTGCTTTGACCTGCGTTGGCAGGAGGTAATCAACAATGTCGTACTTGCCTTCGGCAAAGCGTTCCGACTGGGTTTTGCGATCTACCCCTAGCTCGTAGATGACTTCGTTGAGATAGGGCAGCACCGTACCAGCATTGTCGACCTTCCAGTAATTCGGATTGGCTGCCAGCCGAAGCTCCTTGTTCGGTGAAAATGACTTGACGACAAAAGGTCCGGAGCAAGCAATCTTGGTTGGGTCTTCAGCTATTGTTGGGAAGTTTGCCTTGGAAACAATAGGGATACGCGCAAAGACAAACTTCGCAGCATCAGCCGAGATGGCATCGTTGAATTGAATCTCTACGGTTTGGGCGTCAACGATGCTGAACCTGGCTTCCCCGCGTTCATTGCCCACGCCGGTTTTGAGCAGGTCGCTCAGGGCAGAGCCAGCCTTGAGAGCTTGTTCGTACGAGAAGACCACATCATCCGGCACCAGGGGAGAGCCATCCGAAAAAAAGCACTTGCGGAGCGTCACCCGGTAGGTTTTTCCATCGTCAATGAGGGAGACTGCTGTGGCGAGCCCGCTGTCTTCGACTACCTGCTTTTCAAAGTCATAGTCAAGCAGGGTACCATAGAGCTTGCGCAGGACGGCTAGGGTATCCGGTGTGGAATCCACAAAGGGATTGAACGTCAATGGACCAAAGGCAAGGGCTAGCCTGAGCGTGCCACCTTGTTTCCCAGGTTCGCATTTGGCTGGCTTGGCATCTGTACCAGGGGCAAGTTTGCGATAAGTTATTCCGCAGCCTGTAAACAGCGTCAGACAGAGTGAAAGGGCTAGCGAAAGAGCTGTTGCCGCTCGAGTTGTGGGTTGCATGGGGTCTGTCGTGGCCGACCGCCCGGCTACCACAAAAACAAACACGACATTGGATGGGCCGTAGGCAGTCGAAAGTAAAATACGGGTACTGTCTGTACCTTTATCAAAGTAGCCGGGAAAATGCTACGACTTGCTTGGTGCAGCAAGCTTTACGGCTATGCCCCGCAGCAGTTTTTGTATTTCTTGCCGGAGCCACATGGGCAGGGGGCATTGCGTCCGATTTTGGGGGTGCGGCGGACAACGGTTCGGCTTTGACCTGCACGGGCGGCACCTGCATTGGCGGCTGTATACACCTGTCCGGTGGCTTGGCGGGGTAGTGGCAAGGTCGCTGCTGAAGCCATCCGGGCGCGAGGGCTGGGAAGGGAAGGTGAAGCAGATACTCCTTTGGTTATTTCAAACTCATCGCTCTCGGTTTCTTCGTGGTCGGCAAGGTCTTCTTCTTCAAGGTGCAGTGCCGAAGCTTCCGCCACTTCCACGCGCATGTTGAACAAAATGCGTACGCACTCTTCGTCCATCCGGTCAATCATCTCTTCAAAGAGCCGGCTGGACTCTTTTTTGTATTCAATCAAGGGGTCCTTTTGACCGTATCCGCGCAACCCGACGCCTTCCTTGAGGTGGTCAAGTGCGGCAAGGTGTTTTTTCCAGTGCGCGTCAACAATGTTGAGCATCACGTGGCGCTCGAGTTGGCGTAGGTTTTCGGCTCCGATCTTAGCTTCGCGCGCCTTATATCGCTCGTAGACGGTCTGCCATACCTTGGCGCGGATTTCATCCCGGCTCAGACGGTCAAATTCGAGGTTTTCGGCTTCACAGTCGTAGGCGTAGAGATCGAGCAGGGCCACGCGCAAGCCGTCTACGTCCCATTCTTCAGGGCGTCCGTGGAGGTAGCGCCGAATGACATCGGTAAGCAGGTCTTCAGCTAAGTGGATAAACTCCCGTCCACCTTCTGCGCCTTCCATCAACTCGCGCCGCAAGTTGTAGATGGTTTCGCGCTGAAGGTTCATCACGTCGTCATACTCAAGCAGATGCTTGCGGATGGAAAAGTTGTGGGCTTCGACCGACTTTTGGGCAGCTTCCACTCGCCGCGACACCATGCGGCTTTCGATGGCGACGCCTTCTTCCATGCCGAGCGTCAGCATGATGTTTTTGAGGCGTTCGCCACCGAAAATGCGCATCAGGTCGTCTTCGAGCGACAGATAAAAGCGTGAGGAACCCGGATCGCCTTGCCGGCCGGCGCGTCCGCGCAACTGGTTGTCAATACGTCGTGATTCATGCCGCTCACTGCCAATGACGTGCAGCCCGCCAAGTGCCACAACTTCGGCATGTTCTTGATCGGTCTGGGCTTTGATCTGGGCAAACAGTGCCTGGCGTTCTTCGGGAGGGGTTTCTGCCGGATTGCGGCCTTGCCGACGCAGCTCGGCATCCGTCAGGAATTCAGGATTGCCGCCAAGCAGGATGTCTGTGCCACGGCCGGCCATGTTGGTAGCGATTGTCACTGCACCTTTACGGCCAGCCTGGGCAACAATCTCGGCTTCTCGCTCGTGATACTTGGCGTTTAGAACATTGTGAGGAATGCCAATAGCTGAGAGTTTGCGCGAGAGCAGTTCGGAGTTGGCCACCGAGGTCGTCCCAACCAAAATGGGCTGGCCTGTTTTGTGGCGCTCTTTGATTTCTTCAACAATGGCATTCCATTTTTCTTCGGCGGTCCGGTAGATGATGTCAGGGTAATCCTGCCGGATCATCGGCCGGTGTGTGGGAATTACAGTGACCTCTAGGTTGTAAATCTTGGCAAACTCGACCGCCTCGGTTTCGGCCGTACCGGTCATCCCGGCCAGCTTCTCGTACATGCGGAAGTAGTTTTGGAGGGTGATGGTTGCTAGCGTTTGGGTTTCGGCTTCGATTTTGACACCTTCTTTGGCTTCTATAGCCTGGTGCAGGCCGTCCGACCAGCGTCGTCCTTCCATTGCGCGCCCGGTGTGCTCGTCCACGATGATCACTTGCCCATCGCGCACCATGTACTCCTTGTCGCGGTGGTAGAGGGTGTGGGCTTTAAGCGCCTGGTTGACGCAGTGCAGAAGCTCAAAGTTGGCCGGATCGTAGAGATTTTCAATACCAAGCAGCTTCTCGACCCGTTCGATACCGCTTTCGGTCAGTGCTGCCGTGTGCGTTTTTTCGTCCACCAAGTAGTCGGTGGCTGGGTTGAGCTTGGGGATGACATCGTTGGCAAGGTAGTACTTTTCGCTTGATTCGTCCGAAGGTCCGGCAATGATAAGTGGCGTGCGGGCTTCGTCAATAAGGATCGAGTCCACTTCGTCCACGATGGCAAAGTAGTGCCCCCGCTGGACGCAGGACTTGACCGAATACTTCATGTTGTCGCGCAGGTAATCGAAGCCAAACTCGTTGTTGGTGCCGTAGGTGATGTCGCAGGCATAGGCTTCGCGCCGCTCATCGTCGTAGAGGTGGTTTTGGATGACGCCTACGGAAAGGCCTAGAAAGCGATAAATCTTGCCCATCCACTCAGCGTCGCGTTTGGCTAGGTAGTCGTTGACGGTGACGACATGAACACCGCGGCCGGTCAGGGCATTGAGATAGACCGGCAGGGTCGCAACGAGCGTTTTACCTTCTCCGGTACGCATTTCAGCAATGCGTCCGTGGTGAAGGGCAATCCCACCGATGAGCTGGACATCGAAGTGACGCATCCCTGTTGTCCGCCGCGAAGCTTCCCGAACCGTGGCAAAAGCTTCTGGAAGCAAGTCATCGAGTGACTCGCCTCGCTCAAGCCGTTCTTTGAACCGGGCTGTCTGGGCCTGAAGTTCGGCGTCGGAGTACGCTTGCAGTTTGGGCTCCCAATCATTGATGGCAGACACAAGGGGACGAATGCGCTTGAGATAGCGTTCGTTGGCGCTACCGAATATCTTGGCAAGAATCTTGTCGAGAAACATGAGGATTTTGGGCGAGGGAAGAATCAAACAAGGAGTATCACGTAAACCCTACGTTGCTATGACCACTACGGTAACGTGCCAGACACTTCGGTGGGAGGTCAGGCCTAGCGACGAATAGTAGGGAATTTGGCGCTGTGGCGTCAAGGAAGCCTTGGCAACACGCTGTTTCTGGAAACTCCTCTTGCTTGCGGCGGGACAGGGGGGAAGAATGCCCTTGAAAGGTCTTTTTCGCCTGTGCTATGAAGCCATTTCTTCAGAATGTTGCTACAGACATGTTGCTACTCAGCTGTGTGGCATCTTGCAGTAACGGCAGGGCTGTTTTCCCTAAGGGAATCTTCGGGCAAGCATAGTTTTATGAGACATGCCTACGGCAGGATATGTCAACTGCAACCACTAGACGGCGACCAAGGCTACTGATGTAGTTTTTGTTGTAGCCAACTCAGTAGCCTGCGCTACCTTCTCTCGGCGAGGACGGTAAAAAACATGTCAAGTGCCGCGCTGGTGCTCTATGGCGAGGAGTACCAGCAGATCAAAAACATCATCGCGCGCTTGTGTGAAGACGCCAATGCACGGATGGTCTTTCTGATCGATAAAAACGGTCAGAAGATTGCCGACTACGGAGATGTTGGCTCGATTGACACGACAAGCTTGGCGTCGCTGACGGCAGGTAATGTTGCGGCTACAGACGCGCTAGCTCACCTTGTCGGTGAAAAAGAGTTTCCTGTGCTTTCGCACGAAGGTGAGCGGGACAACATTCACATCTCCATCGTAGCGCAGCGTGTCATCTTGGTCGTCATCTTCGACGAGCGCTCGAGCTTGGGGCTAGTACGCCTGCGCGTCAAGCGGGCGGCGACAGACCTCGCCGAAGTGCTAGAGACAATTGCCCGCAAGGTTGAGGAAGAAAAAGCGCGGGGAGTCAATCTCGAGTCGCCTTTTGCTGAAATTACCGAGGACGATATTGACAGCTTGTTTTCTGACTGAGAAGTTGTAACCGTAGCAATTGCTACACCCGATTGACAGGTTCTGTAGTGGCTTGAGGAGTGCCTTGCCTTGACATTCATCAACTACGCTGCCCGTGAAATCAACTGTAAGCTCGTTTATTACGGCCCCGGCCTTGGTGGGAAGACAACCAACCTGCAGTACATCTACGACACGACAGCACCGCAGGCGAAGGGGAAGTTAATCAGTCTAGCGACTGAAACCGACCGAACCCTGTTTTTTGACTTCCTCCCACTCGAACTGGGGACCGTACGTGGATTCAAAACCCGCTTCCATCTTTACACCGTGCCGGGACAGGTCTTCTACGACGCTAGCCGGAAACTGATCCTCAAAGGGGTAGACGGCGTCGTTTTTGTGGCCGATTCCCAGGAAGAGCGCATGGATGCCAACATTGAATCGCTCTGGAACCTGGAGCAGAACCTCAAGTCCCACGGCTATGACTTGATGAAAATCCCGTATGTTCTCCAGCTCAACAAGCGCGATCTGCCAAATGCCATGCCGGTTGAAGAGCTGAAAAAGGAGCTTATGCGCAAGGGCGAACCGGTCTTTGAAGCGGTGGCATACAAGGGCATTGGCGTCTTCGATACGCTCAAGGCTGTAGCCAAGCAAGTGCTGGTTGAGCTCAAAAAAGGCGGCGGTTAGCCTTTTTCCCTACGGCTTGCTTTGGTTATGCCAAGGGCAGCAGTAATGCCAGCATGTTTCCAGGGCTTCGGCGACTGGCCGAAGCTTTTTTTCTATGGGTGGTCGGTCAGCAGCAGCGAGTGCGGGGGCGGCTGACATCAACTCAACATCTCTTGCATGACAGGAAAGCTTCACCATGCTTGCCGGTAAAAAAGGTGTAATTCTTGGCGTCGCAAACAAGCGTAGTATCGCTTGGGGCATTGCCCAGGCAGCTGCCCAGGCGGGTGCAACCCTTGCCCTGAACTACCAAAATGAACGCCTTGAAGCCAATGTGCGCGAACTGGCAGCGACGCTGGACAATCCGCTCGTCGCCCCCTGTGACGTGACCAGCGACGCCGACATTGCAGCCTTTTTCGAGTTGGTCAAAACCAACTTTGGCACGGTGGATTTCCTCGTACATGCCATTGCCTATGCCCCTAAAGAAGACCTAGATGGGCCTTTTGTCGAGACTTCCCGCGAAGGTTTCCGCATTGCCCACGACATTAGCGCTTACTCGCTAACCGCTGTGTCACGTGCGGTACTTCCGCTGATGAAGGATCACGGGGGGAGTATCGTAACGCTGACCTACCTTGGTAGTGAGCGGGCTGTTGTGGGATACAACGTCATGGGGGTAGCCAAGGCCGCGCTCGAAGCCAGCGTACGGTACTTGGCCGCCGACCTGGGACCCTACGGCATTCGGGTCAATGCCATCTCGGCCGGCCCGATCAACACCCTCGCAGCGCGAGGCATTCAGGGATTCACCAAAATGCTCAAACACCACGCCGCCACGGCCCCGCTGCGCCGACCCACGGAAGTTGCCGAAGTGGCTGACACCGCCCTGTTTCTCATATCGCACATGGGGCGTGGCATCACCGGTGAAGTCATTCACGTAGACGGTGGCTATCACTGCATCGGGCTTGTCCCAAAAGATGAACCGATCTAGGCCGTGTGGGCGGAGTTGAAGAAATGGCTGGCGCAAACCCGTACCCCTCTCAACGAGCAGGAACTGCCCACGTGGGATGCTCTACGCCCATCGGTGCAAACTGCCTTCGAGAACAGTGGTGTGACAGCTGCCGAGTTTGCCCAGCTCGGCCGGCGGCGCGGCGACTTGATCAACTTTTACTGGGCGCTTGAACGCAAGCGCTTGTGGCGGCATGTGTATTTCGAGCGACCCACTCTGGAAGTTGGCTTCAACGGTCTACGCTTCCATCCACGCTACGGAACTGCATCCCTGCTTGCCGACCTGTGCGCCGATGCTACCTTTACCAACCTACGCCAGACCTACCGTGGACGGTTCAACAGCCGCCTGCATCCCGAGCAATACAACTTCTCGGAAAATGACACCGCTGTTGCCTCACTACACTTCAACTTCAGTGAGGCGACTACGGCAGACGTACATTTTGACTACTTCAACGCATACGCGCCGGGCATCTGGCCACTCATCGCCCATGCCTTTTGGGAGTATCCGCTCAAACTTTTTGTGGATTACTCGAATGCTGAAGACATCCGGCGTTGTCTGCACGCGCGTGATGGCTGTGACCCATGGCAAGTCGTACGCCAAGGTAGTCATGAGCGCGGCACGGTGCAAACGGCATAGACCGCAACGGTTCCGCAAAAACGTGCGGGGACGAAACAGGGCTCCTTTTTCGGAGAGGATACTAGAGCCTTGGGCTTCACCTAGTTCTGTCACGCTGGCTTTTCGGGTCGTGGTGCGCTGTGGGTGAGATTTGGCAAATAGATTGCGCCGGCGTAGTGGCTCGAGGCTAGGGAACACATCTGGCAGCCTTTGAGCACAAAGCCTGTTGCGCGCCCTTCAAACAACGCTATTTTCGAGGGTGTGCTCTTTCCGCTGCAGCAGGTAATTCCAGCGGCTTTCTGAGAAGCACAATCCGTAGCAGAGCTGGCTAAATATCAGAGCCGGTTAAGGTAACGGGTGAGAATGTCGAGCCCGGCTTGGAGTTGGCTGGGTTCTGTCAGACACGACAGCATAAGATGCACGCCTTCTTCACAGCCGTAAAAGTAGCCAGGATGCACCAGGACACCCTGTTCGAGGAGTTCCAGCACAAGGGTTTCTTCATCATCCCAACCGGCGATGCGTGGAAACAGGTAGTAGCCGCCATCCGGTGGCTGAACGGTCACTTGGGGACAGCATTGTAGGGCAGCAAGAGCGAGATCGATTGCCTTCCGAAGACGGTTACGCATCTCCTGTACGAAAGCCTGTCCCTGCGCAAAGAGCGTTGGCAGCATAAACTGGGTCAAAGCATTGGCACTTAGAAAGGTGTCGTTGAGGATTTCAAGTCGCTCCCTGAATCTGGCTGCAGCCGGCTCGTTGAGGGCAATCCACCCCAGTTTCAGATCGGGGAGGGCAAAGCGTTTGGAAATGCCATCGAGATGAAAAACCGGAAGCTCTGGGTGCAAAGCCCCAAACGGCGGGCTGGTCGGAGCCCGGTAGGTGAAGGTGGCAAATACTTCATCGCAGATAACGGGCAACCCAAGCTGATGGAGCGCCGGTAGTGGCTGTTGAATGATCATCCCGGTAGGATTATGTGGAGAAACCACAAGAACGGCGCGGGTTCGTGCGTCAGCCGCTGCCAGCAGTGAAGCCTCATCAATGCGCCAGCCGTGGGGCTCGTCCAACTGGTAGGTACGCAAAGCAACATGGTGAATAGCAGCCAGATGTTCAAAGAGCGGATACGTGACGCTAGGACCAAGGACATTGTCGCCCGGCTCGGTGAGCAGCGCAAAAAGTAGGCTGTAGGCTTCGCTTGTGCTGGCTGTGATGAAAACATTATCCGGCGATACAGGTAGCGCCGGGGTGCGATGGGCATAGTCAGCTGCGATTGTCTCGCGTGCCGGTAGCCATCCACGCGGATCGGGACAGTAACGCCGGTTGTCCCAGTAGCTTGCAGCAGCGGTCTTCAGTATGTCAGGTGGGAACAGTAACCCCTGGTGAGTCGGGTTACTGCTCGTCAGGTCAATGTAGTGGCCCTTGCGCACGCGCGCCTGTTCGAGCCGGTTAGGCGTCAGATCAGCATCGGAGAGAAAACCGGGCATGAGTTTGGGTAGGTCATGATTGGGCGGCGGCCAATGGGCCGCTGCCAACAGCTTCTTTTGCCACTAGCTGCCGCCCGGCAGCGCGCAGGCGGGCGCAGGAACGCTCACGTCCAATGAGCGCAAAAACCTCGAACATGCTTGGCCCAACGCTTTGTCCGGTCAGCGCGACGCGCGCTGCGTTGATAAACAAGCCAGCCTTGACCTCTTTGGTGGAAGCAAACTCTCGGAGTGCCGCCTCGACGCTTTCAGCCGTCCACTCAGGAAGCTGCTCGAGTACATCTGCTAACTCCGGTAGCCATGCTGCCAACCGGGAATCGCGTAGGTTTTTCTTGACCGCTTCTGGATCGATGTCAAAGGTGTCATCGAAATACGCCCGGCCGTAAACCGTAAAGTCCACCAACGTACGAAAACGCTCACGAAGCACTTCGACTGTGCGGGCAAACCACCTCTGTCCGTCCTCTGTGGCAAATTCCTCTTTCCAAAGGCCAGCGGCTTTGAGTCGGGCTTGCACCATCGGAAGCAGCCGGTCAAGGGGCATCGTGCGGAGGTATTCCGCATTGAGCCACAGCGCTTTCGGGTCCGTAAACTGGCGCGGGTCAGAAAGCGGCTGGTCAGCAGGTGGAAGGTTGAAAATGCCATTGGTACGGCTTACCTGGGCAAAATCAAAGGCAGCAATCATTTCTTCCCGTGAAAGTATCTCCCGGTCATCACCAGGTGCCCACCCGATCAGGGCAATGGCGTTGAGGAAGGCATCCGGGATAAAGCCCTGTGCCTGGTAAAACTGCACCGTAGCCCTTTCGCCATGCTTGCGTTTAGAGATTTTGGCGCGTTTGCCGTCCAAAATCAGGGGAAGGTGCGCAAATGTGGGTTCTGGCACCCCCAGGGCGCGGTAGATGAGCAGTTGCTTAGGGGTATTAGCAAGACCATCCTGCCCGCGGATGACGTGCGTAATGCGTTCGGCAATGTCATCGGCGGCATTGCTGAGAATGTACAGTGGTGAGCCATCTGAGCGGAGCAGGGCAAAATCTTCAATGTCAGCGTAGCGCTTGGTTTGTTCTCCGTGAACCAAATCGTGGAAGGTAACAGCACCATCTGTCCGGGGAACGCGAAACCGGATGACATAAGGGGTTCCTTGGGCATCGAGTCGGGCTTCTTCATCTGGCGTCAGGATGCGGCCGCGAAAAATGAAGGGCTTTTTGGCAGCTTCGGCAGCCTGCCGCATGGCTTCAAGCTCCTCTTTGGTTTCATAGGATTTGTAGGCATAGCCGGCAGCCAGCAACTGCTCGGCCAGCTTGCGGTGCTCGGCGACTCGTTCAGACTGGTAGAAAGGCCCTTCATCCCAATCCAGACCCAGCCAGCGCAGACCGTCAAGGATGGTCGCCACGGCTTCCGGCGTAGAACGCTCGCGGTCCGTGTCTTCTATCCGCAAAATGAACGTGCCGTGGTGCTTACGAGCAAACAGCCAGTTGAAGAGCGCTGTGCGCGCACCACCAATATGCAAATAGCCGGTTGGAGAAGGCGCAAAACGGACGCGAACAGTCATGGTGAGTATCCTATGTAACGAGAATTTTGGGCATTGTTGCCCGGTGGCAGAGTCTTAGCAAACTCCTTGCAGTTCGTCACCTTGGAACAACCCGTAGCTAACTGCCCACTCGCCTTTCTTGATCGATTGCCCTACGGGTTTCATTGCGTTTGCGGCTTCAGCAACGATAGCATCCATACTATTGATCTTGAGGCTCAAGATGCATCCCATGGCACTTGGTATTACGGAAGACATCACAGAACTCATTGGCAGAACTCCCCTACTACGCCTACGTTCGGTCGTGCCAGTCGGGGCGGCAAACGTGTACGCCAAGCTTGAATACTTCAATCCCGGCGGCAGTATCAAAGATCGGGCCGCGCTTGGCCTTATCACGGATGCAGAACAGCGTGGGCTGCTCAAACCGGGCGCAACCATCATCGAACCGACAGCCGGAAACACAGGGATTGGGTTAGCCCTTATTGGGCGGAGCCGTGGTTACCGGGTGATCTTGTGCGTTCCCGAAGGCTATAGCCGCGAAAAAATGCAGGTTGCCGAAGCCCTCGGGGGAAAGATAGTCTATACCCCGGCGGAAGAAGGCATTCCTGGTGCCATTCGCAAGGCGCTAGAACTGGCCGAGTCCATCCCCAATGCTTTTGTCCCACAACAGTTTAGCAACCCGGCTAATCCACGCATCCACTATCTGACCACAGGCGCTGAAATCTACGAGCAGCTTGGCGGAAAAGTGGATGGGCTGGCTATTGGCTGTGGCACGGCCGGTACCTTTTCTGGCGTTGCCCGCTACATCCGAGAACGAAACCCCCACGTGGTCTGCATTGCCGTTGAGACAGAAGGCTCAGTGCTTGGCGGCGGACAGCCCGGACCGCACCGAGTTGAGGGCATCGGCACAAGCTTTATCCCGGAGAACTTTCACCGTGAATTGTGTGATGAGGTTGTGGCTGTTACTGACCGCGATGCTTTTGCGATGGTGCGACGCTTGGCCTGTGAAGAAGGCGTGCTGTGTGGCGGTTCGGCCGGCGCAAACGCCTTTGCGGCAATCCAGCTTGCCCGACGCCTTGGTGAAGGGAAAAACGTTGTCACAATTTTCCCAGACGGAGCTGAACGCTATATGAGCAAAGGAATTTTCGATGAACTGCCCTAGCATTCCGGTGGCCTTGGCCGGCGCCAGCGTCCAGCATTGAGCTCCGAGCCGTTTTTTCCATCTCCTGCCGACGGCGAGAAGACACAAAACACTTTCTTCGCATGTAAAAGCAGCGCATGCGATAGTGGAAATGGAACCGCTACGGTGACTACCCCCAGCCGCCCAGCGGGTTGCGGTCTCATCTTGTCTTTGCCACACCCAGGAACGATGGATATTGCGGAAGCGCGCGCTGCAAACGTACGCGGTAATGAACATCTGCAACGGGGCGACTATGCGGCTGCTATTGCTGCCTATCGGGAAGCTATTGCCCATGACCCCCAAGCACGGGCTTACCCGCGCGAGCGAGGCGTCATCCACGCCAATCTTGCCTATGCTTTGTTTCTAGCCGGAGACCTCAGTGCTGCTTGTGAGGCTTACCAAACAGCCATCCGGCTTGAACCTCGGCGGGGAACTTACCACAACGAACTTGGGGATGTCTTGTTTCGTCTCAAGGACTGGTCAGGGGCACTGGCTGCCTATCAGCGCGCCGCCCAACTGGAAACGTTTTTGCGGATATACCCCGAGTCACCAGGGCTGATTCAGTACAACCTCGGTCTCACTTACAGCCAGCTTGGCGACCTAGAAGCAGCCCGCCGGCATTTTGCCGAGGCCTTGCGCCGCGAGCCCCGAAACGAAACATATCGTGCGGCCTTTGAGCAACTTCCTGCATCACCTGCGGCGTCTCCAGCAGTGGGGACGCCAAGTGGGCACCCTACCTTTGCCGATGTCGGAGGATACCAAGAAGCAAAGGAAACCATTGCCCGAGCCGTGCGAATTGTCCTTGAAGCCAAGCGAGCAGCTCAGTACCGCATCCACCTAAACGGCATTTTGCTGGTTGGCGAACCAGGCAGTGGCAAAACCTTCTTGGCAGAAGCCACTGCAGGTGAGTTTCAACTTCCGTTTGTCCGTGTCACGCTTGGTGAAGTGACGTCAAAATGGTCTGGAGAAGGCGTTGAGCGCTTGCACCACGTCTTTGAGCGCGCTGCCCGGCTTGCGCCCTGTCTATTGTTTTTTGATGATTTTGAAGGCTTGGCCGCAAACCTGCGGGATGTAGAATCGAACATCGAACATCGGCGCTTTCTGGAAGCCTTTCTTCAGCACATCGAGCAGATTCGGCAGAAGCCGGGGGTGGTGCTTATGGCAGCGACTTCCCGGCCTGAAGTCCTTGATCCGGCTGTCATCCGGCCCGGAAGGTTCGACTGGCGTGTTACTTTGCATCCGCCAGAGACAGCTGAACGCCGTGCCATGCTCGAAAGCTTGCTCCAGGCGCGTCCTGTTGAGGGCATTGATTACGAGTATTGGGTGCGACGCACCTTTGGGTACACAGCGGCCGACCTTGCACGGCTCGTCAACACGGCTGCCTTGGAGGCCTTTGCTGCCAATCAGCCAATTACTGACCACCATCTTGCTGTGGCGTTGTCAAAGTTGGAGGCAAGCGAACGCTTTGCGGGCGTACGCCGGTCTTGGGCAGACATTGTGTTGACAGAAGAAGTGCGGGCGACTTTTCGCCTGATTCAACACTTGCTGGAGAACCCCGATGCTGGCCAGGCGTTTGGCCTAACCCCTCCTCGGGGAGCAGTGCTCTACGGGCCACCTGGTACTGGCAAAACCACCCTGGCACGGGTGCTAGCCCATGAAGCGCGCTGCAGCTTCTACGCTGTGACGCCAAGTGACATCTACTCCAAGTGGGCTGGCGAGTCTGAACGCCGCGTCACCGAGCTGTTTCAACGGGCCCGGGCGCATCGTCCCAGCATCATCTTTTTTGACGAAGCCGATGCGCTGTTTGGTGTGCGTTCAGCAGCCGTTGGCGAAGCAGCGCCACATGTCAATCGGGTGCTGAATCAGTTTTTAGCCGAAATAGATGGTCTACGCACAAATGATCGCCTCTTTATTTTGGCTGCTACGAACCGGCTTGACCTTATTGATCCTGCAATGCTGCGTGCCGGGCGTTTATCAGAAAAAATCCATGTTCCGCTCCCTGCCGACGAGCAACGTTTGGCCCTCTTCAAGTTGTTTACTCAAGGAATGCAGCTTGATCCAAACGTGCGCTTGGAAGAACTTACTGTTGCTACGGCCGGCAAGTCTGGCGCTGACATCGAAGAGCTCTGTCAGGCTGCAGCGCGGATGGCTTTCCTACGACACCTAAATCAACCTTCACCGCCGCAGCCGTGTCTCGTCACTCAGGAGGACTTCCAGTCCGCTATGTCCTGGTTAGGCATTGTAGCTACTTCATCAGAGATCAAGGGTGTGAGGCGCTCTACTGCATCCTTATTGACTGAGGAGGTCAGCCTAATGGGTTAGATTTCACATGTCGTCATCTTGAATGTGACTGGTGAAACCTTCCAGATCGACTGGGCGTATTCCTGAATTGTCCGGTCGCTAGAAAATTTCCCCATCTTTGCTGCATTCAGAATAGATTTTCGCGTCCATTCGTCTTGGTCGAGATAGGCTTGCGCAACTCGCTCTTGGCATTCAATGTATGACCGGTAATCGGCCAGAACAAAGTACTGGTCACCACCTTCGAGTAGGGAAAACAAAATCGGGTGGAACAACTCTCTATCTAGCGGACTGAAGTAGCCACCGCCGATCATGTTGATTATTTCATTCAGCTCAGGATCATTGTGGAAATAGTCCCAAGGTGAGTAGTGTGGTCTAAGAGCTTCAATTTCTTCGACAGTCATTCCGAAGATAAATATATTTTCCCTTCCGACTTCCTCTGCAATCTCAACATTTGCACCGTCTAGCGTCCCAATAGTGAGGGCACCGTTGAGAGCAAACTTCATATTCCCCGTCCCACTGGCTTCCATACCTGCCGTTGAAATCTGTTCAGAAAGCTCGGCTCCTGGCAGAATTTTTTCAGCGAGGGAAACTCGGTAGTTAGGGAGAAAGATAACCCGCAGTCGATCCTTTGTGACAACGTCGTTGTTGATGACATCAGCAACGGCATTGATGAGACGGATAATGAGTTTTGCTATGCGGTAGCCGGGAGCTGCTTTACCTGCAAAGAAGATGGTTCTGGGTACGATGTCAAGATTAGGACAGTGTCGGAGGCGATTATACAGTGTGATGGCATGGAAGAGATTAAGTAGCTGCCGCTTATATTCGTGAATTCTCTTGACCTGACAATCAAACATGGATTGCTTGTCAATAGATATTTTCTTATTCCAGGTCTCATCAACAACCTTTATTAGGATGTCCTTGCCGTCTTGCTTGGCTTTGTGCCAAGCTTGGCGGAAGCCAGGATCGTCAGCAAGAGGTATGAGTTTTTCCATTTCGTAGAGGTCAGTCATCCACTTGTCGCCGATGGCTTCTGTAATGAGTGATGCAAGTTGTGGATTACAGTGAGCTAACCATCTTCTTTGAGTAATACCGTTTGTTTTGTTTTCAAACCTTTCGGGAAACATCATTGCAAAATCACTGAAGAGCTTTTGCTTCAGAATTTCTGTGTGTAGCTTGGATACACCATTGACATGGTGCGAGCCAACAATGGCTAAATGTGCCATGCGTACGGATTTTGGACGAATACCTGGAATCGGTTCCTCAATAATTGAAACTCTTTGAACCAGGTCCTCCCTGTTCGGGTATCTGACCCTTACGCTCTGAAGAAAGTTATGGTTGATCTCGTAGATGATTTGTAGGTGTCGCGGTAGAACTTTGCCTAAGAGTTCAACTGTCCATTTTTCTAGTGCTTCGGGTAGGACAGTGTGGTTTGTGTAGGCGACTGTGGCTTGTGTAAGCTCCCAGGCCTTGTCCCAGGGAAGTTCCTCAATGTCAACAAAAATGCGCATTAATTCTGCAATAGCGATTGCAGGATGTGTGTCATTGAGCTGTATAGCCACTTTGTCAGGGAAGTCATCAAAGGTGCTTCTCGTTTTCTTGTAGCGTCGAAAGATGTCCTGAAGTGTTGCAGATACAAAGAAGTACTCCTGCTTGAGACGCAGTTCCTTCCCCGAGTGGCGGTTGTCGTTTGGATAAAGAACCTTTGAAATGGTTTCAGACTCTGTTTTGTTCCTAACGGCACTTATATAGTCGCCTTCATTGAAGTGATGAAAGTCAAATTCCTGAGAAGATTTTGACGACCATAGTCTGAGCGTGTTGACATTTTGCACACCGTACCCAGGGATTGGTGTGTCGTAGGCCATGGCCAGAACCGTTTCTGTCCGGATCCATTTGTGGACTATCCTGCCATCCTTACCTGGGTACTCGATAACTTCCCCGTAGTACTGCACTGGGTAAAGAAGCTCAGGACGTGCAATTTCCCATGGATTTCCGTAGCGCAGCCAGTTATCCGGTTGTTCAACCTGCTCTCCGTTCTTGATTTCCTGATTGAAAATGCCGTACTCGTAGCGAATGCCGTAGCCGTAACCAGGGAGTGCTAGTGTTGCTAAGGAATCAAGAAAACAGGCTGCCAATCGCCCAAGTCCGCCGTTGCCAAGCCCAGCATCTGGCTCTACTTCTTGGATTTCCTCTAGGCTGTAGCCAAGATCGAGCAGTGCCCGCCGGCACTCTTCCTTCAGGTTGAGATTGATAATGGCATTCCCGAGGGTACGTCCCATGAGGAATTCCATTGAAAGGTAGTAGACACGTTTTGCGTCGGCTCGATAGTAAGCATCTTGGGTGCGAAGCCAGCGCTCTATGAGTCGGTCGCGGAGGGCATAGGCTAGGGCAAGGTACTGGTCGAGCTTAGTTGTCGTAAAACGATCTTTAGCAAGGGTAAACTCAAGGTGATCAAGAAAGCTCCGCTGAATGGCTTCCGCGCTGAGGCCGTGATAACTCTCATAGGCTGAAATATTTGCTGCTGATTCTGAAAGTGAGGACATATCTCTTTTTCTCTCCGGTAACAGGCTCTTAACAAGTCGCTCAAAGCCAACGGCGGCAAAAGGGCCGTTTCAGTAGAGCAGTGATTTGCCAAGGCAGCTAGCATCATACAGGGTATGAGGGCTACAGGCAAGACATGCGTGCGCAGGTTAGCACTATATAACTAAATCTTTGCACTTTCCTTGGGGCGGGTAAAGTATATGTCTGGAAAGATACCTGCCAAGTTTTTACTCATCTACCCGAAATGCTTTCTTGGGCTGTATCCTGTGGTTTTCATAGCGGCATACCAATCTGAAATCACAGAATTGACAATCCTTAGTGCCACGAGCAGGGGTTACATGAAAACTTCCTTTCTCAATGAGTTTTCGGTAATTCCACAAATGGTTAATAATCAGCTTATATGTTTCTTTGAAGTCCTCTTCTTCTAACTTTTGACAACTTTCTGGAAGAAATTCTTTATATTCAGAACGGTATATTCCACTACTGTGGCGTGGAGCTTTTGTGAGTGTGTAATAGCCGGCGCCAGCAGTCGGTGTTAGCGATGGAAAAACCTTTTCAATGGCTAAGAGATAGATGCCAAGTTGTACATCTCGACCTCTAAGCATGTCAGTAACGGAGATTCCTTTAGAAAGTTTATAATCGTAGACAACAGAGATAGAACACTCTTTTTCTCTTACCTTTATTTTTATTATGTCAACACGGTCAATTTGTCCACACAGAAGTATCTTCCTTCCGTTAAGATTGTTGGTGATTTCTAACGGGGTACGGACGGACCTTTCATCTGCCTTAGGTGAAAACATTCCAAAAGACAGTTCTGTGATATGCTCTGAAACATTTTCTTCATAGAGTGATTCTTCGACAATTAGTTGTTCAAGGCATGCAATCAGGATACTTTTTTTGATTTCCCATACCTTTGTGTTAAGTGGAGGAAGTTTTTGCTCGTACCGAGAAAATATATCGTCAGCTACGTTTCTGACAAGCTTGAACTTTTCTTCTAGATTATCTTTTATGGGGGAAACTTTTCGATAAAAATCTCGTAGAATCTCATGGAGAATTTGACCATATTCTGAAGCTTGTAGGTCAAGCGCTGCGCTTATCCTGGGGCGTAGCCGCAGGACACGACGAGCGAAGAAGCGGAAAGGACAAGTTGCATATTCATTGAATGCAGTGGCGCTGAAGACGTAGTTTTCGCCGAAGCGACGGCTGAGTTCAGTAAGTAAATAGTCATCTTCAAGCTGCCCATCAAACGGAGTCCAGCGGTGACTATAGCGATGTTCTTCGGCGGTCTGACGTTGCTGAAAGGTTTCAGATTGCCATTGCTGCTTTATGATAAATTCCTGGACAATTTCTAGTTTCTCACTTAGTGACAGTTGGTCGTCTGCACTCTGAGCTGGTTTCGAGGAAAGTGGATCTGGTGGTGGGTTTCGTCGAATCTGGGCTGCGGCTGCGGCAGCCTGGCGGAGCAGCTCATGGCGCGTGGTGGCTGCCAAAAGCGCCGCGCCGTCGTAGCCTTTGGGAATAAGGGTGTGATGCGTCTCCCCTGGGGCCGTAGCTGGAACCAAGCGCTGGATTTCAGCCAGAAACGAGGAAGGGACAAGTTCTTGGTCTTCAGCACCGACCAGAGGGTAGGAAAGGTAGACGGCCTGGGTTGCCCGGCACACTACTTGGTAAAAGTAGTGCTCTTCTTTAACCAAAGTGGCTGGCGAGATGTCTTCCAAAACCAGTCCCTGCGCCTTGAGTTGTTCACGCTCTGCGGCCGGATACAGCCAATCGCCCGGTAAATGGGCCGGAAAGCCACCCTCGACCATGCCGGGAACAAAGATGACCGGAAAGTGCAGACCGCGGATTGTTGTTGCTTCAAGGATGTTCACAGCCCCAAACCTTTCCGGCTCAACCCGCAGGGTGAGATCATCAAGTGCCTGACGAATATCTGACAACAAAACCCCCAGCGACATCCCGCTTGGCTTGTTGGCATGGGAAGGCACTTTGAGGGTAGCAGCAATGCTCTGGGCTGCGAGACGTTCGGCATCTGCGACAGCCGCAGCCGCACGGCGGATGGCCTGCAGTCCACGCAAGTCAAGCGTGGCTTGGAGTTGGTGGGACGGCTGCCCAAGGGCAGCCTGAATGCTTTTCTGGAGCCGCGGCTCATAGTTCAGCGTTTTGAGAGCCTGTTCTATGGCCTGACACAGATCGGCGGCTGTCCCCTCGGTAGGAATCTTTGCGAGGACTTCGCCTAGCTTCCGAAGAAGATGTCCGACCTCATGCAACTGTGCTGCCGTGACGGCATCTGGGCGCACCGTTGGTGCTTGATGGGCTACCTCGCTGCCTTCTTCTACTTCTGAGATAGTTTCTTCTTCATCTGCCGCAGAGAGGGGCTCCGTTGGGTGGAGGGAAGCTGCCAGGCGCTCGGCGCGCTTGAGCCAGTCGGCAAGGCAAAGTTGTTCACCAACAAAAGCCACGACATTTTCAATGTCGTCAGCGGTCATCCGCTGCTCATAAACGGTGAAGTAGTCGCTTTTGAGGATGTCCACTAGTCGGCTAACCCGTATGTGGTCGGGCGTTGTTTCGCCAAGGGGACGGTCAGCAGCTGCTTCAACGAGCTTGAGCCAGGCGCGCACAGCCGGGATGTCGGTGACGGGAAGCCGTTCGTTGAACGTGTAGGCAATCCCTTCATCACCAAGCACACGCCGCAGGTGGGCGCCGTAAGTGTCTTTGTCCCGGAGCACAATGGCAATTTCTGCGGGCGACAGGCTATGTTCGTGAATGTAGTGTTTGATGGTTTTGGCAATGTACCGCAGTTCACGTTCGATGTCGGGCGCCACGGCTAGGAAGACAGGCGCCTTGCCATCTGAAGACTTGCCATCCGAGGAAAAATTGCGATTGAACAGCCCCTTGCGCAGTAGATCGAGACCTGGTGCTGTGCTGAGGCGCGTTACTGACTGGTTGCCGACACGTTCGTGAAAGACAACTTCCTGGCAAGCATCGCCCATCATTTCCCGAATTTTGGCAATAGTTTCATGGACTGCAGCAAAAACTGGAGGATTGTCAGCCTCGTCGTCGAAGTTGAACGTCACGCGCGGTATCCGCTTGATGAGGCGGCGCAAGATTTCGCCCTGCACCGGTGTGAGATCGAAAAACCCGTCCACGATAAGCCATTCAACGCCGTCCAGTAGCGGTGTTTCGCAGGGAAGCCCGTCAAGCTGGCCGTCCAAAGCAGCAATCGCACGCAAGTAGTTGGTATCACTTTCAGTGAACTTTTCAGCAGCAGCCGTTGGGAACGTATCACCGGCGAGGTATCCGTGCTCTTGCGGCGACTGGCTGTCTTCCGGGATACCGCCGTTGAGTGCTGTCGCGTAACACTGCATCACCCGTGCTACGTCAAGTTCGTAGCCGTAGACCTTTTCAGCCGGGATGGTGGGAGAAGGAAAGCTTTCCTTGTAGCATTCAATCCGCTTTTCAACGATTTGTTTAAATTCGGCGGCAGTTTTCCCAGCGCGGATAATTTCGCCAATAAGCCGCGCGACAGAAGCAACGCAACCGCGCGCTGTGGCTAGCGAGCCAAATGCCGGAAGCTGCCCCATCTGAGCAAGCTGCCGCATCAGTTGAGCAATGAGCGGACGGCGCAGTGGATAGTCCTCATTGCTAATGTCGCGGCGGCGGGGAACTTTTTGCCATCCCTCGCCACGCTTGACGCGGGCAGTTCGCAGGAGCCGTCGGATAAAGCCGTTGAATAGGTATACGGGCAAGCCGTCAAGTGTCCCCTTGACCATTCGCCCATCGAGGATTTCTTGGGAAATAGCAGTAAGCAGAGGACTTGACGCAACCAGATAAATTACCCCGGGGCCTCGGTCTCGGCCATTCATCTGACCGGCTTGTGTGAGATGTTGTCGAAGACGCTTCTGGACCTCTGCCACCAAGAGCTTGCGTTGGTTTCCCAAAAGCGGTCCGCGCCAAAGAGTATGCTTGACGGCCATACTACGGTTGTACGTTGGCTTGCCTGCAAAAAAGAGGCAGGCGGCAAGTTGATGCCATCACGGGCGGGCTGAGGCTGTTCTTTTGGCAGCGGCAAAGGCAAGAAACACCGTTGCTGCCAAGGCTGCTACAGTCGCTCCCGTGACAAAGGGAGAGGAGATAGAGATGTGTTTCATAGCATACCCACACCATGCCGGGGCAAGGATGCGTCCTAGGCTGGCAAACGAAGCTGCCACGCCCAGCACTTCACCCTGTTCGTCATCGGCGACTTGCTTGGTGAGAAGGGCTAAAAGGGTTGGATTGGCAAGGGCCGTTCCAATGCCCATACCACCACATAGCCAGACAAGTCCGATAACTGTGTCGGCAAAGGGGGCAACAGCAAGCGTTCCCGTCAGCAGCCCAATACCCACCACAAAGACGGTGCGCTCACCAAAGTGGTGAACCAGAGGACGGATACAGCCACCCTGCACTATTGTCATCGTAAGGCCGAGAAAGGCAAACAAGTAGCTGTTGTCGCGTTCCCCGAGACCAAAACGCAAGTTGGTGTAAAGCGGGAGCATCATTTGGTAGCAGGATGCTGCTACGATGAACAAGAAGTTGATAAGCAGCAAAGAACCTGCATGTGGGTGACGAAGCCAGTTGCCTAGGGCAGTAAAGTAAGCGCTATGCCGCTCAAGGCATGCTTCAGCGCGCTGTTCCGGTGACAAGCTTTCAGGCAGCCACCGCCACATGACCAAGGCATTGAGAAGCGCCAGACCGGCAGCGACATAAAACGGCGTAGCTGCATCGGTGTAGTGGGCAATGACACCACCGAGCGCCGGGCCAATCGTGTACCCTAGGCCGATGGCTGCACCGATAAAACCTAGACTTTGGGCGCGCCGCTCGGAAGTGCTGACATCACTGGCATAACTCATCGCCAGGGCAGTATTGCCGCCTGTCATCCCATCTAGGGCCCGCGCCGAGAACAGGACAGCCAGCGCCAAGGTGCTATCCGTTAGCAGCGAGGCTGCACCGGTGGCAGCAGCGGCAACGGCCGATCCGCCCATGCAGGCTAGGAGTAGTGGTTTGCGGCCCTTGCGATCTGACAGCTGTCCAATGGCCGGCGCAAAGATCAACTGGGCAATGGAGTACGAGGCCAGTAGCCATCCAACGACCACAGCCGAACTACCAAAGGTTCGGGCATACGTGGGAAGAATGGGGATCACCATTCCCCAACTGACCTGATCGACCAAGGTAACAATAAAAATCAGGGGTAGGGCCCACCGTAACGTGCGGTCTGGACTCGACATCATAGGCCTTCATCCTCGTGTCTCATCTGCTTCCTCGCCGTAGTAATGGCAAGCCGAGGTGCAGGTTTCGGCAATGCTCACCCGATAAAGACAAGGTAAGATCGGCACCAGCCGTTTCCAAATCCAGCGGGCGAGAACTTCACTTGTGGGATTTTCGAGTCCAGGGATGGCATTGAGGTAATGGTGGTCAAGTTGCAAGCGGATAGGCTCAAAGGCTTGCCGGATAGCGTCAAAGTCCATCAGCCAGCCAAGCTCAGGATTGACCTCTCCACGGACGACAATCTCTACTCGGTAGCTGTGTCCGTGCAGCCGCCGGCACTTGTGATCAGGCGGGACGTAGGGTAAATGATGGGCCGCCTCGAATGTAAAGGTTTTTGCCAACTCGACACGCATGGCCACGATTGGACGGGCTAGAAGCTGAGCGTGATCTTACGCACCATGCGCTTGGCGTCAACGCACGACCGACGATTCGCTGGGCTTGACGTAGCCCAACTTTGGCACATACCGTTTGTAGCGTACGTGCTCAGCAAATCTTCAACTTTGTTACTTCCACGTGATGGACTGCGTCTACAGTTCTGCTGGATGTAGGCGAGCATGTTCCTGCCCGCGTTATGACCGAGCCTGAGTCGCCACTGACTGACGAGCAGCTTGACCCTCTGTTGGGAATGGTAGTGGATGGGAAGTACCGCATCGAGCGGGTGCTCGGCGTGGGTGGGATGGCTACGGTATATGCCGCCACCCGCTTGCAGATTGGCGACATAGCAGCCATCAAAGTGCTCTCACCGGAGTCAAAAGCCGTGCCGCTGGCGGTTGCCCGCTTCCAGCGCGAAGTGCGCGCTGCAGCCCGGATCAAGCATCCCAACGTTGTGTCTATCTATGATTTCGGAACGCTGCCGGATGGGCGCGCCTACATGGTCATGGAGTACATCACCGGGCAGTCCCTGCGGGAAGAACTCAAGCGGGCGGGGCGTCTGTCCCCGGAACGTGCTGTGGCTATTATGACCAGCGTCTGTGCCGCTATTCACGCTGCCCACCAGGAAGGGATTCTGCACCGCGATCTCAAACCGGAAAACATCATGCTGGCACGCATGAAGGATGGCTCGGAAGTGGTCAAGGTCGTGGATTTTGGCGTCGCCGAGCTACGTGAGCAGGCCGCTACCTCGGCAATGACTAAGTTGACCGAGTATGGGCTGATGGTCGGAACGCCCCACTACATGTCTCCAGAACAATGCCGGAGCGAGCCACTTGATGCACGGTCAGATGTATATAGCTTGGGGATCATCCTCTATGAACTGCTCACTGGCACAGTACCGTTCAATGCCCGGACGGTCTCGGCCGTCATTATTCAGCAGGCGACCGAGGCACCGCGCCGTCCACGCGACCTGAACCCAGAGCTGAGCTGGGCGCTTGAGCATGTCGTGCTCCGGGCGCTGGAAAAAGACCCGGCACGGCGGCCGCAAACGGCTGCTGAACTGGCCCAAGACCTGCAGTTGTCCCTGACCAATGTGAGAGCCACGGGCTCCGTTGGTTTGACCGCGCCGCCGACCCGTGACACGACCGGTTCACTGCCGCCGGTGACCTTTGGGGGGACCTCTGAGCAACTTACCCCACGCTCTCTGGTGGTACGGCGCTCGGGGGCGCTCCGCTACGACAGCCTGACGGGGATTCGGAACCTGACCTTCCTCAAACAGGAAGTGGAAAATCTCGTGGCTGCTCGCCGGACGGCCGCACTTCTTCTGATCGGCGTGGATGGCATGAAGGCCGTCAACGAGCGCTTCGGCTATACCGTGGGTGACAACCTGTTACGGGAGCTGGCACACTGGTTGCGCGAACATGTAGGTGAACTGGGCATTGTGGCGCGGCTGGGTGGTGATGAGTTTGCCATTCTCCTGCCCGGCAAGACAGCTGCTGATGCCGTCGTATTTGCTGACCGAATGAGGCAACGTTTAGCCGAGCAACGGTTTCTGCGGAGTGAAGTTGTTGACGGCCTACCGGTACAGGTGACAATTGCCGTTGTGGCATCGCCTGATGACGCTGCCACCGGGGTTAGCCTGCTCGAAATAGGTGGACAGGCTCTGGCTGCAGCAAAGCGGCAGGCATCGGGAAAAGTTTACCGGCAGGGACTTGATGAATCCACCCTCCATAGCCAACCGAACTTCAATGCCTTCGTCGGCCGGGAGCAGGAGCTCCGCAGGCTGTGTGAAATGTTTGACCGGACGGTGGCCGGACGCGGCCAGCCCATGTTGGTGCTTGGCTCAACGGGAATCGGCAAAACCCGCCTGCTTCAGGAATTCCGCCGCCGACTGGCCGGCCAGGAAGTGACTTTCTTGACCATGCCCTTTTATGAAGCCGGGCAGGGCACCCCGTACAAGGTCTTTTACGACAGCTTGCGGGGAAGCTTGCAGTTGTTGCTCGAGACCCATGAGCCCCCTGCCGTACAGCAAATTCTTGGCCCGCTGACCGAGAGGGTCATCTTAGAGTTTGCGGACGAAGATGGCTTTCTGCACTTTTGCGATTCTGTCCAGTCTGAAAGCCAGCACGAGCGTTACCTGGCTTTTGACTATCTAGTGGCGTTGTACACGGCGCTAGCGCATCACCAGATGACGGTACTGTTTGTGGATGATGCGCACTTTGCCGATGAGCTGAGCCTCGACCTGCTGGCGTACCTTGCACGTTCAACCCATGGGCAGCGGCTAATGCTGGTGCTTACAGCACGAACGGAATCTCTGACCGAACAACATCCCCTACGCAACTGGATGCGGGTGGTCAATCAATCGGTTGGGTTCCACTCCATAACGCTTGAACCGCTGTCTTTGGAGGAGTCAACGGCGCTGCTGCACGCGACTTTTCCCAATCTCAAAGTTGCCGGCAATACCATCGCCCGCTTGCACGCTGAAACCCGTGGTAATCCGTTCTTTCTAGCCGAAATTCTGCGTCACTTAGTGCAGACCCACCACCTTGTGCGCCAGGGGGATAGTTGGATTTTTCCGCCGCTGACAGATGTTTCTCTGCCACCGTCGGTCGTGGAAGTTGTTGAGGCATCCTTTGCGCGTCTTTCCCCGGCAGCTCTTGAGGTGCTGTCCCAGGCAGCAGTCATTGGTATGGACTTTACCTTTGACTTGCTCGTCGAGGTTACCGAGCGCCCGGAACGGGAGGTCCTTGCTGCTGTTGAAGAAGGCCTGGCGCAGGGCATCATTATGGAATTGACTGAAGCCGAAGAGGATAGTTATCGCTTCCGCCACGGAACAGTACAGAAGGTGCTCTACAACCGGCTCAATCGGCGGCGGCGACGAACGACACATGCAGCCGTTGGCTATGCGCTTGAGAAAACCGCGACGGTCAGCGGCCGCGGCGGACGACTCGCCGGAGAGTTGGCCTTTCACTTCTACCACGCGGCAGAGTACTTACCCACTTTGCGCTATGCCGCCATGGCCGGAAACCAAGCTTGGCGGAGTTGGGCAGTTGATGAAGCCCTCAAGTTTTATAGCTGGGCCGAGGAAGCCGAGCGCCGGCTGAACATTCTTGTAGATGTTATTTTTGATGAAAAGCAGGCGTCTTTTGAAAACGTACCCGTAGAACAACTGCGCCTGATTGCGGATTTTAACCTCAACTACGGGCAACTGCTGGTTCACATTGGCCGCCTAGATGAAGCCGAGAAAAAGCTTCAGCTTGCCCAAACCCTGGCGCGTCCTTCCCAAGACGAGCATCTGCGGGGAAAAACGCTGGCAGCACTTGGCGAACTGTGCGAAGCCCGAAGCGAGTATTCCTCGGCGCTGCTTTACTGTCATCAGTCGCTGGAAGTTTTGCGACGCAAGGGCGACAAACGCGCCGAAGCCCGAACCATGGCGATGATCGGCACGCTGTATGACCGGCTGGGACAGCTTACACGTGCTGCGACTGCGCTAGAGAACTCACTGGCACTGGCACGCGCCGTGCGGGACCGTCAGATTGAAGCCATTGCTTTGCGGGAAGGAGGCTTTGTTCGCGCCCGCCAAGGCTTGTATGCCACGGCGATGTCACTGGCAAAGGAAGGAATTGCAGTTGTCGAACGGCTGTCCGATCCGCTAGGTCTCTCCATTGCCACAAGCATTCTTGGGTTTGCCCTTCGCTCCCAGGGAGACTACGAAACAGCCATTGAACATTTTCAACGCGCGCGCCAGATGACCCAAGAGCTCAATCGCCCCCGCAGCGAGTGCATTGAACTAATCAATATCGCCGAATGTCACATTGGATTGGGAGCGCCCGCTCAGGCGCTTGAGAAAGCACAGGCGGCACGAGAAATCGCCCTCAAAATCGGCAGCCGCCAGCTTGAGGGATTGGCAACCCTGACCATTGGGCATGCCTATCGCCAGCAGGAAGAGCTCGGCGCTGCTGTGGTATGCTTTCAATCAGCTCTAAGAATGCTTTCAGCGATTAGCGACCGGGTGGCAGAATGCGACGCACTCTTGGCTTTAGCCGATTGGTACTGCCTGGACCAGCATCCAATCGAAGCCCTCGAACTGATGCACCAGGCGCTGACCGTGCTGCCGGATGAGACAGCCCGCCCGTGGCAGTGGCGGATTGCGGTGATGTTGGCCCGTTGCCATCGGCTGTTGCGGCAAATGGATGTTGCCCGCACCGATCTTCAGAAAGCACGTACCATCATCGAGACCCTGCGAAGCAATCTCGATCCCAGTGTAAGTCCCGACTGCTTTGCCCGCGTAACGCGCGCCTTTGAGGAGGAATGGGCGGAAGTGTATGGCCAGTAACGCCTTTTCTACCCATGGAGCGTGCTACTACAGAACCAGAAACTTTCCACTTCAGTTTAGCAGCCGTTAGGCAAGTCCTGCTAAATAGCAGACCCTGCCTCCGAAATACTTTGTTATCTTGCTTACTATCAATGGAATCTAGATGAGTCTAAGTTGCTCCAGTTTCTTTTCTGTTTTTTGAACAATTGACAATTCATAGTTAGAGATAAAAAGTTCTTTTCCTTTCTCTGCTTTACCTTGCTTGTAGTTATTCATTCCGTACTGCAATTCCCACTCATAGATGTTTGCAAAGTTAAAGTTTTTTCTGATTTCGGGTGAATCGTCATAAGTTATTAGCCAAGAATGATTACATTTTTTCATCTCATTGGCAAATTCACTATGGTCAAAGTTTAAGTGTAGGATACCGTTTTTACCATACAGTTTTGATTTTGTTGCCTTGAAATAAGGTGGGTCAAGAAAGATAAAAACTTCCTTTCCGCCATTGCGTAACAGTTCGCGGTAATCTAAACAGGTAATCCTGACCCCTTCCAGAATTTTCCCCAGTTTAGCAACGCGCCGGATAGAGGAATCTGTAAACCTTCCAAGAAAAGCCAAACGGGAGTACCCCCCAGCCTCAACGACGCCTGAAAAGGTTATCCGGTTCAAAACGAAGAAGCGAACCGCTCTTTGGAGTTCAGATAAGCTTTTGGTGTCTTTGTTTACCAATTCTTCAAAAAGTTCTTGTCCATTTTTTCTTTCTGATTTAACTTTGAAAATCTCACTTGCCAGTTTTTCAGAATCCTTTTGTGCGTATTTCCAGAAAAAGTAAAGTTCTGGATTAAGATCGTTGATCCAGATTTTTAGTTTTGGATAGACTTGGCGTAAATAAATGAAAAAAGAGCCACCACCAACAAAAGGCTCCCTATATTCTTCAAATTCTTTCGGCAATAGAAATTTCATTAGTTGAATTGCGCGTGATTTGCCACCAGGATATCGTAGAGGACTTTTAATCATGGCATGAAAAATAATTCTGAGTAGAAATTTTCGTTACTTACTGTATTCCAATCTGACATAAATAAAGCTTCCTGTAGATCAAAGTAGTGATCACACCTGCGGATCAAGAATTGCTGCAAAGCTTCTTCGCCATAGCACCTAGCGCTAACAAACAGGGGGAATTCAGGAGAGAAATTTAGAGCCTATCGGAAAGCCAGTGAGATGCTTTGGGAACCCCCTGTCTGTTCTCTCGGTTGTACTCTGTTTAGTCTCTAGGCTGTCCCCTGTGTTGTGATCAGCAATAGTTTGCCCATAACAGTGCGGCTTTCTAATCGCGCATGAGCCGCTGCAGCCGCAGCGAGCGGAAAAGTGCCAGCAATCGGCACCTGAAATACTCCTTGGGCAACATGCGCCAGAATGCCCTCTAGGTCAGTCCGCGCCTCCGGGTAGCGCCCGGCGGCCATGAGATTGCCCAACTGGAAGCCGTAGATATGGGCATTCTTGGGGTAGAAATCCCTTACGTTAATGAGCGACGGTTCAAGCGTCACATTGGCCAGCGCAGCTACCCGTCCAAAGGGGGCTAGCGCCTTGAGCCCATCGGCAAAGGTCTGCCCGCCGACCGTGTCGAGAAACGCCGTTACGCCTTTGTTTTCGGTAATGTCCCGGAGCGCTTCGAGAAGGTTGATTTCGGCATAGTTGACCGTGATGTTCGCGCCAAGCCGGGCAGCAAAGGCTAGTTTTTCGGCGCTACTTGCGGCTGCAATGACTGTCGCCCCGACATGACGCGCAATCTGGATGGCGGCTGTCCCGACACCACTGGCGGCCGCCGGGATAAGCAGTGTGTCGTCCGGGCGCAGTCGAATGAGACGATGCAGGCAATACCACGCTGTGAGCCAGTTGACAGGCAAAGCAGCAGCCGTCGTCGTGGTGACAGCTTCGGGAAGTAGAGCAACCTCATCCTCGTGCACAACGGCTTCCGTCACGTAAAGGCCCTTCCGGTTGCCAAAGATGACCACCCGGCTGCCAACCGGTAGCCGGGCAGCGCATGACTCGACCACCACGCCAGCCGCTTCGAGTCCCGGTCGCGCCGGCGGCTGCACACCGTGATAGGCTCCAGTGCGGAGTAGGATGTCAGCCCGATTGACGCCAATGGCTTCAATCGCCACACGGATCAGACCGGGTTCAAGCGCTGGGGTTTCTTCTGTGATGAGGTGGAGGACCTCGGGTCCGCCAAAAGCTTCAATAACAACAGCTTGCCGCGTAGGCATACAGGTTCGGAAACGTGCCTTTCGTCAGTGTGCTGTAAGTGGCAATGTTTGCGTTTTTTACAAAACCATGCCACGACCGTAAGGGACCTGGCTACCTGGTTGCGGCCTGAGCTCACCGGCTGAAAGTATTCAGCAGCGACCTTATATCTGTGGAGAAGGGCTTTTCCTGGCGCAGCAGAGGAACGTAGCTACCAGGGGTAAAGGATCGCTACAATGCCTTTCAATCAGCGTCTGCCCTAGCCTAGAACAATCGCGAATCTCGGTCAGCGGGGCACCCCCCCCTGCTTACGCTAAGGCAATCCACCTGACTCGCCCGGTTCGATGCCTCTCTAGACGACCACTGCCATGACCCAACAGCCTACCGCAATGACAGAGCCGCTGACAGAAGGGATGCCAGAAATGCCGGCAACGTCGTTCCTTGAAGGAACTCCTGGCGCGGGGACGCCAGGGGCTTTCTCTACTTTGGATCCAGAGGTAATTGACGTGTGGCGACTCAACGGGGGCATCGAGTGGGCCGTACTGCTCGCCATGGCGTTTGTCATCATCACGGTGGGCAGTATTGTGCTGTCTTTGGGGCTGTGGTTTTGGGTGCTGCTGGCCGCTTGGGTGCTAGTGCTGATTGTGGCGATTGTTCAGACGATCTGGTATCCGCCGCTGGCATATCGCCACTACACCTATCGCATTGCTGACCAAGTTATCGAAGTCCGGCGTGGGGTATGGTTTCGGGAGAGCCGTCTGATACCGCTATCACGCCTCCAGCACATTGACCTGCGGCAGGGGCTTTTTGAGCGGTCGTACGGTCTGGCAACGCTTGTCTTCCACACCGCCGGTATGCACGAATCGAGCACGCCGCTGCCGGGGCTGGCTGCCGACAAAGCCGCTGCTCTGCGCGACCAGCTCATCGGACAGCTTCACCGCCGGCCGCTGCCTGTTTCCGTGACGCCACCTGATGCGCCGGGAACGGTCAACGGAGACGCCACGGCCAATGGAGACGCCACGGTATGAGCGCCGAAGCTGCCTACCGGCTGTCGCTGGCTGGGCGACTTCATCCCTGGACGCTCGTTTTCGGCCTCTTTGCCGTAGCGCGCCAGATGTTGATTCCGCTGCTCTACTGGGTCTTTTCTGGCTTCAGCGTTTTTGGCACGTTGCTGGTGCTGACGTTTGGCATCCCCAGCCTGCTGCTGGTCGTTGCCCGATACTGGACCTTCCGTTACCGGGTGGAGGCGGGCGAGTTGGTTGTCGAGCAGGGCATCCTGCGCCGTCAGGAACGACACATTCCCCTGACCAACATTCAGGAAATCCGCCTCGAACAAAATCTCATCCAGCGCCAGTTGGGGATTGCCCGGGCCGACATTGAAACCTCAACGGGCGGCGGGGTCGAAGCCTCCCTGTCCCTGCTTTCCGTTGATGACATCGTCCGTTTGCGCCAGTGCGTGTTCGAGCAGCGGGGCGAAGGCGCACCGCAAGCCGAAGCCAAGCCAGCCGAAGCGCTGGCCACTACAGAAGCACCACTGGTAAGCCTAGGGTGGCAGGAACTGCTCGTCGCCGGGCTGACCTCAAACGGCATTTTTACACTGTTTCTCATCCTTGGCGCACTGCTCCGGTTTGCCGAAGAATGGCTGCCGGAAGCCGGACGCCGGGCTGTACTCCACGGCATCGAGACGACAGTCCGCACGCTCGGCGGCCAGAGCACGGCAATGATGCTGGCGACATTGTTCCTGTCCATAACGTTTCTGGTGCTGCTGAGTGTGGTGGCTTCGGGCGTGATGGCGGTGGTGCGTTTTTACGACTTTCGGCTGATTGAGCAGGGGACGGCCCTGCGGCGTACCTATGGGCTGCTGACCCGTCACATCAGCAGTCTGTCGCCGGCGCGGATTCAGTTGCTGGCCATTGAGCAAACCCCGCTGCGGCGTCTATTTGGCTGGGCATCGCTGCGGGTGGATGTCGCTGGTGTGGCTTACGAGCGCCAGGAAGAGCAACAGGGGCGGGGGGTGCTGGTGCCGCTGATCCGCCCGGCGGCAGCCGAAGCCCTGCTGTCCCGGTTTATGCCTGGTTGCGTCATAACACCGGGTGCATGGCGAAAGGTGTCACCACTGGCGATTCGGCGCGGCATCATGCGGCGCTCGGTCTGGCTGGTGGTGCTAACGGTGGCAGCGCTGTGGTGGTGGTCATGGCCGTACGGGCTGTGGCCGCTGGTGGGCTTTCCGGTCATCGGATTGGTGAGCTGGCTGGACTATCGCGCTCGCGCTTACCTTCCCGGCCCGCGCTACTGGTTTGTACGGCAGGGGTGGGCCGGCCACGCGGTGTATGCCGTTCCGGTAAGCAACATCCAGGCGGTGGTCGTGGCGCAAACGCCTTTCGATCTGCGGTTGGGTCTGGCAACGCTCATTCTCGACACAGCAGGGCAGACACCGGTCATCATCCGGGACCTCCCGGTTGCCGAGGCCTACGCGCTGGGGCGGCAGGTGGCGCGGCAGGTTGAAGGCGCATCAGAGCGCAAGGCAGCAGGTTTCTGAAATCCTCCGTGACCGCCCAAAGTTTGCTTTCAGTGTACGCCGGTGAGCGCCGGGACGAAATTGTGCAGCCGCAGACGCGGATGCAGCGGCCCAAAGGTAATGATGTTGAGGCAACCGTGATCCTGTTCGAGTCGTACGAGATGCTCATCCGGCAGGCCGAGCGCCCAGCCCAGAATGATGCGGTTGACGCCGGAGTGCAGCGCCATCGCAATGGTCGCTCCGGCATGCGCGCTCACTAACCGCTCAACCGTCGGCAGAACCCGCTGCTTGACTTCCTGAAAACTCTCCCCGTTGGGAAACCGGCAGGTTGCCGGGTTGCTCCGCCACGCGGCAACTGTTGCCGGGAAACGTTCCGGCAGCTCCTCCACCAGGCAACCTTCGAGGTCGCCAAAGTTGATTTCACGCAGGGCGTGCATGGCTATTGGGCGCACGTTCAGTCCTTCCGCCAGAATGTCCGCCGTCTGGCGCGAACGCCGGAGATCACTGGCGTATATTGCTGCCAGTTGCTCATTGCGTAGGTATGCACGCATGTACTCGCGTAGCCGCTCAATCTGTGCCCGGCCCGTATCCGAGAGCGGCAGGTCCGTCCAGCCATGGCAGCGGGGTGCCGGGCCGTCAACGGTCTCCCCATGCCGAATCAAAAGTAGTGTCGTTACCGGCGTTTCAAGTGACATCGGTCAGGTTGCTTGCAGGCTGCCCTCACGGAGCATCTCGACGTGCGGCAAGCCATCCTCATCGTAGGGTGCAGAAACCGTCCGGTAGCCAAAAGCCCGGTAAAAGCGTTCCAGATACTGCTGGGCCGAAATCCGGTTGCCCTGACCCGGATACAGCGCTTCATGCAGGGCTAGCGCCTGCTGCATAAGCGCCTTGCCAAACCCCTGGCCGCGTCCGGCTGCCGTTGTTATCACACGCCCGATGGATGGCTCGGCGTACTTGACCCCCGGCGCTACGAGCCGGCAATAGGCCACCAGCTCGCGTCCCATTGCCGTTTGTCGCCACCCCAGCACGTGGTGCGCCTGGCGGTCAACGCCGTCAATATCCTGATAGATACACTGTTGCTCGATGACAAACACCGCCAGCCGCGCCTGGAGCAAGGCGTACAGTTCATCCACTGTCAGTTCCGTAAAGTGTGCCGTGCGCCAAATCAGCGTTGGTGCAGAAGCCGATTCAACCGTCATAAATGGAAAACTAACTTGTCGGCGGACATGATGCCAGTGTAGTCTTGGTTAGTAAGTGAATACTAACTTTGTACGCAAACGCACCTTGCTTGCCATGACCAGTGCCCCACCGACAACCACAGGGCCAACGACAACTCCCCGCCGGATGTCCGGGGAAGACCGGCGGCGGCAAATTGTCCGCATCGCCATGCAACAGTTTTCCGAAAAGGGCTTCAACGGCGTCACAACCAAAGAAATTGCCGCGCGCGCTGGTGTGAGCGAAGCCATTATCTTTCGTCACTTTGCAACCAAGCAGGACCTGTACGCTGCCATTCTCGACCAGAAGATGAAGGAGGCCGATGCCCAAGGCTTTTGGGAGCGCATGCGCGAACTGGCTGCCCGGCGCGATGACCAAACCTTCTTTGAAACCATCATGCGACACGTCATCGAGCGCCACCGCGCTGATTATTCCTTCCAGCGGTTGCTGTTTTTTAGCGCCCTCGAAGGGCACGAGCTTTCCGATATGTTCTTTCGGCTCTATGTGCGCGACATTTTCGATTTCTTGGCCGATTACATCGAAACCCGCATTCGCGAAGGTGCGTTCAGGGAAATCAACCCCCACATAGCGGCACGTTCTCTCTTTGCCATGCCTTTTCTGCAAACGATGTTCGAGCAGCTTCACGGCGACCAGACCGTGACCGGATCGCCTGAAGCGCTCGCACGTGCCTACAGCAGCATTTTCTTCGAGGGTATCCGGCGACCAGCCGCCGGGGCCCGGGTTCATCCTGCCGGCGAAACCGTTGTACCGTCATGAAGAAGTTGTCCTGTTGGAATTGTCTTTGGCGGGCGGGACGCCCGCGCTCCCAGGGGGGCGGAAGCCTGCGTTCCCAAGCGGTGCTGGCGCTGCTGCTGGCCAGCCTGTTGAGCGGATGCTCACACAAGAAAGACACCGTCAGCGCCGCCGCTGACCATGCTGCGCCGCCGCCGGCACTCGAAGTCAAAACGACGACGGCTGTCGAACGGTTGATCAGAAAGTCCATCGAAACCGTCGGCTCACTTGTTCCTGATGAACAGGTGATCGTCGCCGGCCAGGTCGGTGGAGAGATCACGGAACTCACCGTAGATGTCGGCAGCCCAGTCAGGGCCGGACAGGTCATTGCCCGTATCTCCCCCAGGGAATACGAACTCAAGCTCCAGCAGGCTGAAGCTGCCCTGGCGCAGGCTCGCGCCCTGCTTGGCGAAGCTGGTCAGCGTGACCCTATAGACATTGAGGCCGTTCCCACCGTGCGCCAGGCCAAAGCCGCCCTTGATGACGCTCGCGCTCAGATGGAACGAACCCGGCGCCTTGTCGAATCGGGTGATGTACCGCGTCAGCGGTGGGATACCGTCGAGGCCAACTACCGCGCGGCTGAAGCCCGCTACCAAGCTGCCCGTGATGAGGCCATCATGCGCATCGGCATGGTCGAACAGCGTCAGGCCGAGGTTCGGTTTGCCCGGAAAAAGCTCGAAGACTCAACGGTTCGCGCGCCTATCAGTGGGTTTGTCAGCGTCCGCCACAAGTCACGTGGCGACTTCATCAACGAACAGGGCGGCAACCGCGACATTGTGACCATCGTTCGGCTCGATCCCATTCGGTTACAAGCGAATGTTGCCGAAGCCGGCGTGTCCTACGTCAAGCCCAATATGCCAGTGCGCTTTACGACCGATGCCTATCCGGGGCGTGATTTTATGGCGCGCGTGGCACGCATCAGCCCCGTCCTCAACCAGCAGTCGCGCCTGCTAATGGTTGAAGCCGTAGCCCCCAATCCGCAGGGGCTGCTCAAACCGGGCATGTTTGCACGGGTGCATGTGGACATCGCCAGTGATGTCCCAGCCGTGTTCATCCCATCCATGGCCGTGGTCAGTGTGGCCGGCGTCGAAAAGGTCTTTGTCGTCGTAGACGGCAAGGCCGTGGAACGCAAAGTGCGCCTGGGCAAGCGCGACGGCGAGTTTGTCGAAATTACCGAAGGCCTCAAACCGGGCGAAAAGGTTATCACTACGGCCCTTGATCGCCTTACCGATGGCACGCCAGTCACGGTTTCATGAGCCTTCCAGCGTGCGGAGCGCCCCTATGAACATCACAAACAGCGTCATCGTCATTACCGGCGCATCGAGCGGCATCGGCGCAGCCACAGCCCAACATCTTGCCGCACAGGGCGCCAAAGTCGTCCTGTTTGCCCGGCGTGAAGCCCGCCTCCGCGAACTGGCCAAAACCATCCAGGAGCATGGCGGACAAGCCCTTGTGGTTGTTGGCGACGTGACCCAAAGCCAAGACGTACGCCGCCTCATTCAGGAGACCATAGCGACGTTTGGGAAGCTGGAAGTGCTTGTCAACAACGCCGGCACCGGCGGCGGTTTCAACCTGTGCGACACCCCCGATGAACTGCTCCGGCAGGTACTTGAAGTCAACGTCCTGGGCTGCGCCCTGTGCGCCAAGTATGCCCTGCCGCACCTGCCGCCCGGCGGCGTCATCGTCAACATCGGTTCGGTAGCCGGGGAAGTCGCCACAGTGGGGATGTACACCGCATCGAAATTCGCCGTGCGCGGCTTCAACGACGCCCTCCGGCGAGAAGTCAGGGGACGTGGAGTCCATGTTGTGCTGGTCGCACCGGGATTTATTCGTACTGAGATGACGGCCGGCTTGCGGTATCCGATGCCAGGGCCGGAAATCGTTGCCTGCGCTATTGAAAAAGCCATCCGGTCGCCCCGGCGCAAAATCGTCGTGCCGTGGTGGTACCGCCCACTGATGTACCTCGGCAAGATTCCCCCAGTTGCCGATGCCATTTTTGGCCATCCGAAAACACAAGCGCGTTACCGCGACCGCGACAGCGTAAAAAAGTTGACAACCTAGTACTCCGTACAAGTAGCTGTTCCCGCATTCTACCGCTATGCAAAAACTTGCCGAACTGTGTATCAAGCGTCCTGTTTTTGCCACGATGCTCGTCATGGCGCTTATCGTCGTGGGGGCGTTTTCCTACTTCAAGCTGGGTGTTGATCTGTTTCCCAAGATTGACCTCCCGACGGTGACGATCACGACGCGCCTCGACGGAGCCTCGCCGGAAGAGGTCGAATCTCAGGTCACCAAGCGCATTGAAGAAGCCGTCAACACCATTGCCGGTGTGGATGAACTGCGTTCGGTTTCGGCCGAAGGCGTATCGCAGGTGTTTGTTGTCTTCGCGCTAGAGCGCGACATAGACGAAGCCGCCCAAGATGTTCGTGACCGGGTCAACCGCATCCTGGGCGAGCTGCCTTCTGACGTCAAAGTTCCTGTCATCGAAAAGCTTGACCCTGACACCCAACCGGTGCTGTCGCTGGCCATTTCGGGCAATCGTTCGGCGCGGGAAATCACCGAAATTGCCGACAAGCTGGTGAAGCAAAACCTCGAATCGCTCAACGGCGTGGGGCGGGTGTCCTTCATTGGCGACCGCAAACGAGAGATTCAGATTGTCCTCGATGCATCGAAGATTGCCGCCTACAACCTCAGCGTCGAAGCCATCAAGCAGGCACTGCGCGCGCAGAACGTCGAAATTCCCGGCGGGCGGCTGGAAGATGGTCGCCGGGAGCTATCACTGCGCACCCTTGGGCGTGTCACCAGCGTCGAGGACTTCAACCGCATTATCGTTGGTACTGCCAATGGACTGCCAATCTACGTCAAAGACATCGGCTATGTCGAAGATGGCGTAGAGGAACCGCGTTCGCTCGCCCGCCTTGATGGACAGCCGGCTGTGGTTTTGGAAATCCGCAAGCAGTCCGGGAGCAACACCCTTGAAGTTGTCCGGCGCGTCAAGGAACGGATGGCAGAAATCCTCCCCCAGCTTCCGCCTGACTTTCGGGTGCAATACCTCAAGGACCAGTCCACTTTCATTCAGGATTCCTTTGACGCCGTACAGGAGCACCTGCTGCTGGGGTCCATCATGGCGGCCCTTGTGATGTTGCTGTTTCTACGCAACTGGCGCTCGACGGTCATTTCCGCCATTGCGATTCCCGCGTCGGTCGTGGCGACCTATAGCTTGATGTACGCCATGGGCTTTACGCTCAACCGGATGACGATGCTGGCACTGGTGCTCAGCGTCGGGATTGTCATTGATGATGCCGTCGTGGTGCTCGAAAACATCTACCGCTTTATGGAAGAAAAGGGGATGTCGGCTTTCGAAGCGGCCAAGGAAGCCACGGCCGACATCGGCTTTGCCGTTCTGGCGACGACCCTTTCGCTGGTTGTCATCTTTGTCCCGGTGGCCTTTATGGGTGGCATTGTCGGGCGCTTTATGTCGTCGTTTGGCTTCACATGCGCCTTTGCCATTCTGGTTTCGATGTTCGTCAGCTTTACGTTGACGCCGATGCTGTGTTCACGCTTCCTGCGTCCACCCAAGGCCAATGGCCATAAGTCATCGCGCACCACAGGCTTTTATGGCTGGCTGGAACGAAGCTACACGTGGCTGTTGGAGTGGTCGCTACGGCGTCCGGTGGTCATTCTTGGCATTTCGTTGCTCACCGTGCTGTCAGTTGTTCCCATCTCTTCCGTGATTGGCAAGAACTTCATCCCCTTTGACGATGTTGGGATGTTTGAGGTCGCCGTCAAGTTACCCGAAGGGACTTCGCTCGAAGAAGCTGAGAAGCAAATGGCCAAGCTGGAAGCCATTGTCAAAACGACACCCCATGTGACGCATTGCCTGACGACGCTTGGCGGCGATGAACAACGGCGGGTCAATCGCGGCAACATTTTCGTCCAGCTAACCCCGCTGACAGAACGCAAGCTGACCCAAGGGGAACTGATGCAGATTGTCCGCGACAAGCTAGCCGACCAGCAGGGGAAGCACATCTCGGTGCAGTATGTACAGGCTATTACCGGCGGTGGAAACTCCGCCGCGCCGGTACAGTATGTCATCCGCGGTCCTGATATTGCCAAACTCACCGAAGCTTCCGCACGGCTGGTAGATTTTCTCAAAAGCATGCCGGGCGTGGTGGATGTGGATACAACGCTCGAGGTTGGGAAGCCCGAACTCCGGGCGGTTATTGACCGCGAAAAGGCTGCCAACCTAGGCGTCAACGTGGCAACGGTAGCTGCAAGTCTGCGTACCTTTGTCAACGGGGAAATCGTCGGCACCTACCGCGAAGGCGACAACCGTTATGACGTACGTTTTCGGTTGCGTCAGGAAGACCGCACTGGGCCGGAAGCGTTGTTGCGGTCGTACGTGCCCTCGACAAAGCTTGGGAATGTACCTTTGGCAAACATTGTTTCATTTTCCAGCGGGATAGGTCCGGCTCAGATAGACCGGTATAACCGGCAACGCCAGGTAACCATTTCTGCCAACTTACAGCCAGGCTATGCGCTGGATCGCGTGCTTCAGAGCTTGGATGAAAAGTCCAAGCAGCTTGGGCTAGGGCCGGAGTACCAGGCAGCTAAGCTAGGTCAGAGCAAGGAACTTGGGAAAGCCGCTGCCAACTTTTTGATGGCCTTCGTCCTATCGTTTGTCTTTATGTACATGATTTTGGCGGCCCAGTTTGAAAGCTTCCTCCACCCGGTGACGATTCTGTTGAGTTTGCCCATGGCAATTCCCTTTGCCTTGTTGTCATTGATTCCCTTTGGCGAAACACTCAACATCTTTTCGGCACTGGGGATTCTCATGCTGTTTGGTGTGGTCAAGAAAAACTCCATCCTACAGATTGATCACATCAACGTGCTGCGGGCGGCAGGGCAGGAGCGATATGCGGCAATTGTTGCCGGGTGCCGCGACCGACTGCGGCCGATCCTAATGACGACCTTTTCACTGGTGGCAGGACTTATTCCCATGGCCGTGGCACAAACGCCCGGCTCGGCAGCGCTTCGCTCCGTGGCCATCATCATCATTGGCGGGCAATCGCTGTGTTTGCTGCTGACACTGGTGGCCATACCTGTGCTGTATCAGCTTTTCGACAACTTGCTGGATGGTTCATGGTGGCGGGCACGGCTTGGGATGGTACGCAACATGTGGCAGCCAGCGCCTTCTGAAGAGGTGCCGGCTGATGTTTCAGCCGCGGCGCGTAAGCAGGTTCCATGATGTTGTTCCAAACATGGTCACGTCTTCTTCGCTTGCGTCAGACGGGGCTGTCGGCGCCGGTAGCAGAGCCGTTGGCTACCGTGCCTTCAGACCATACGCCCTGCGGTACTTTGTCGGCAGGTGCTAGTCTTAGCCCTTCTGCCACAGCCGCGTTGGCAAGCACCCACTCTGCCCTGGAACGGTTATCGCCCCACCTAGCGGCTGAGTTCAGCGCACGGTTCCCATCTTTGGTAGCCCAGCTTGGAGAGCCCGTAACGGTTGGTCTCTGCCGGTTGCTGGAACAGGCCGCAGCAACACGCCATACGGCACGTATGGTAGACATCGTCCGGGAGACCTGCCAGGTTGCGTTGCTGCTTGGCGAGGATGAACGGCGATGCCAAGAGCTGTTCAAGATCGCAACCCCACTGTATGCTAGCGCTCCCCTACTGGGAGTAGCCGCATTGCGCGTCGCCGCCCAGCATCCAGAGCTAACGCCGGCAGGCTTTCACGCCTGGCTGTCTACCGGCCTGGCTCGTCACGGGGCGGATACGTCACGTCTGTCTGCTTTTGTTCGCCTGGAAACAACCCAAGCTCGCGAAATGCTCGAATCCTGTCTGCCGGGGCTTCCCTTGGCAGAGGCTGCCCCAACGCTGCGGCACTATCTGCGGGCGCTGACCGGACATCATTTTCAGTTGACGGCAGCTACGCCTATTGCCGAGGCCATAGAAGTTGGCGGAAGGGTTACAGTAGATGGACGTGGCCCCTGTCTGGCGCTGCCCCGGCGAGTGGCCGTGTTTGACGAGCGAGATCGGAACTTTCTGCTCTACAAGCTTTTGGCAGCACAAGGAGCAGGGCGGCTGTTGTTTGGCAGTCATGTGGTAGACACGCCGGCGCTGCGGGCAGTATACGAAACAACGCGCGCTTTTTTTGCCGATTGGGGCGCTGGTGCCGGCGGTCTGTCACATGTGGATTTTGCTCTTATCCGCGAACGTGCCGTAGAGTATGTACTGCCACCGCGCCCGGAAACCATCACGGTCAGTGCCACTTTGGCGTTGTATCCTGATGCCGAAATGGCCGGCGCCCTGTTTGACGTTATTGAAATGGCCCGGGTGTTGCACAATATGCGGCAAGCTTACCGCGGGGTTGCACGCGATACCGAAACGCTGACCGAGCCATTGTTGGCCAGTCGGCGCTCTTTGGCCGGCGCACCACTTGGAGCTGCGGCAATCGAGCTGCTGTTCCGCCTGGCGCTGGTAGGAAAGGTCGGCCCGGCCGTACATGCAGAATATGCTGCCTTGACCCACACGCTGACCGAGGCACTGGCGCCGTGCCTTGCGGAAGGTGCGACCGTAGCCGATACCCTGCGGGTAACACTCGACCTTTACCGCCTGCTGCCACCGGCTGCGCAGCGTCGTTGGTCTCCAGAAACAAACAACGGGGTTGAAACCATCCACAAGGCAACCCCCGGTACACTCACCACAGCAGCGCCGGCTCTTTCGCCGATGGTCTTTGTCAGCGCGCCGGCGTTGGGGGAAGTCCGGTCAACGGCCACGTCGGAAAGCACTTCTTCAGAAGTCGGAAAACAGCCACCCAGAGTGCCAACACCGGCTGAAACAGAACCGAACCGTAACCCCCTGGTGATCTGGCATGCAACGGAGACGCGGTTGTACCCAGAATGGGATGTTCGGCTGGGGGACTACCGTCCAAACTGGTGTCGGGTGGCCACACTCCAGCTTACCCAAGAACCGTCACTCCCGCTGCCGTCATGTAACGAAACCGCCATACGTTGCCTGCAGCGGACATTTGAACGCTGGCGGCCAAGCGATCTCGCCTGGGTGCGCCCGACAACGGACGGGCAGGAAATTGTCCTCGAAGCCCTTGTCGAACGCCGGGTTGAGCGCCAAATCCAACCATGGGCTACGGATGCTGTTTATGCTGTCCGCCGACGGACAACCCGCTCGGTAGCGGCATTGCTGCTGCTGGATGTCTCCCGCTCAACGGGTGAACAGATAACTGGAGCAGAGGGAAAGGGTGTACCACGCCGGGTTCTCGATGGTGAAATTGAGAGCGTCCGGTACTTGGCGGCAGCGCTCGACCGGCTTGGGGATCGCTTTGCCGTCTATGCATTCAACAGCCAAGGGCGGCAGGCCGTGCGTTGTTTTCAGCTCAAAGCTTTTGCAGAGCCGATACACTGTCTACCTTCCCGGCTGGCAGCGCTTGCACCGACAGCGAACACGCGGTTGGGGGCAGCCATACGCCACGCCACCCAGTTGTTGTTGCGTGAGGCCGCACGGTCGCGCTTGCTGTTGGTAGTAACGGACGGCCTGCCACAGGATAGCGACTACGGCGACGTGACTTACGCCGTAGCTGATACGGCGCATGCGTTAGCCGAAGCCCAGGCTGTCGGCATCAAACCTCTGGGGGTTGCCCTAGAAGCTGGGCAGGATGAAGCGCTGCTAGATATGCTCTTCGGTCGCGGACGGTACGCCCGCATCCGTGAAGCTGCACGGCTGCCAGAAGCCTTGCCGCGTCTATACCGACGGTGGGCTAGATAAGCTCCCAAGGGCAATTGTTGCCGGGCGAAACGGTTGGGGTAAAAACGGTGCTTGACACTTCTGTGAAGCCGGCACATTATCGGCGGCTTGATGCTCTGGAGGTGTCCGTTGACGGTTGCCATCTACGTCGAACATCTCAGCAAGACCTTTAAACGCTACCAACCGCGCCGGTATCGAACGCTCAAAGAGTCGATTATCAATGGCGAGATGTTCGAGCGGCGACTGTCAGAACGGATAGAAGCCGTCAAGGATGTCTCATTTTCGGTCACTGCCGGCGAAACCTTTGGCATCATCGGACGCAACGGCGCCGGAAAAAGCACGCTGCTGAAGTTACTATGTGGCATCCTCAAGCCGACTGCGGGGCGCATTGCCGTTCGGGGGCGGGTAGCGGCTCTGCTCAGCCTTGGTGTCGGTTTTCACGAGCAGATGTCGGGACGTGAAAACGTCTTTCTCAACGGGCTGGTACTGGGGCTGTCGCCACGTGAAATCCGGGCGCGCTTTGATGACATCGTCACCTTTGCCGAACTGGAAGATTTCATTGATGCGCCAGTGTGGACGTACTCAACCGGCATGCGCATGCGGCTAGCCTTTTCGGTAGCCGTCAACGTCGATCCTGACGTCCTGATCATTGACGAAGTGCTGGCCGTAGGCGACCTTGCCTTTGCCGAAAAGTGCCTAGAGCGGATGCGAACGTTCCAGGAAAAGGGTAAAACCCTACTCCTTGTCACCCATGACATGGCCACGCTGACAACATGGTGCCAACGGGCGCTATGGCTCGATCATGGACAAGTACGGGCACTGGGAAATCCGCAGGAAGTAGCACAAAGCTACATCAGCGCCCTTTCTGAACCGATTGCACTTCCGGCCATCAATGCTGTGGCATGAAATCTCCGGTTGTTTTCTGCACGATTGCCGCGAAAAACTATTTTGCCTGCATTCGGACATTGGCCGATTCGATCCGGGCTCAGCATCCCCAGGTGGATGTCGCTGCGCTGGTGGTCGATCGTGACGAACTGCCACCGTTAGCATTGGACGGCGTGACGTTTCAGCTTCACAGTCCGCTGGAATTTTTGCCGGAAAACCGCTTTCGCCCGATGGCCTTCAAATACGATGTCACCGAGCTGTGCACGGCGGTCAAACCGTTTTACCTCAGCCATCTTTTCAGGCAAGGCTACCAGAAGGTGGTCTATCTTGACCCGGACATTCTCGTGCTGCGGCCGCTGGACATCGTGCTTGACGCACTTGACCGGGCCAACATCGTTCTGACGCCCCATCTGGTCGAGCCACTGCCGCTGGATGACAAAATTCCAACGGAGATCAACATCCTCCAGGCCGGCGCGTACAACCTAGGCTTCATCGGACTGGCAGCCGGAGCCGAAACCGAACGAATGCTAGCGTGGTGGAGCCGGCGGCTCGAAGAATTTTGTTTCAACGAAGTCAGCAAGGGGCTGTTTGTCGATCAGAAGTGGATTGATCTTGTGCCGGGGCTGTTTGACGGCGTTCACGTGCTACGCCATCCGGGTCTCAACGTGGCTTACTGGAACTTGCGCGAGCGGGAGATCACACAGCAGGATGGTCAGTTTTTTGCTAAGGGTGAGCCCATCCTGTTTTTTCACTTCAGCGGCTACGATACGGACCGCCCGACCATCATTTCCCGGCATCTGTCGCGCTACACCCTGGAAGAATACCCGGTAGTTGCGCCGCTTTTTGAGCACTACACGAAGTTACTGATGACCAACAATCACGCGCGCTACCGCCGGATTCCCTATGGTTTTGCGACGTTCGACAACGGCTTTCCTATCGAGCCGGCTATGCGTCGGCAGTACGCCGACGCTCTCCGGCAGGGGCGACAGTTTGGCGATCCCTTTGCGGTGGGCGGGCGGCGTTCCTTCTTTCAAGAAATCACTGGCGTCGAGCCGGCCGAGCTGCCGATGGGCGTCAACATTGCCGGTTACTTTCGGGCCGAACTGGGCATTGGCGAAGCAGCGCGGGGGTATGTCCATGTCATTCGGAAGTTGGGCTACGCCACAAGCCTGTATGACTTTTCCGATACAGCCCCAAGTCGGAAGCTCGATACCACATTTGGTGAGTTCTCACGTGACAATCCGTTTGGCATCAATCTTATATGCGTCAATGCCGATCAGGTCGAATTGTTTGCCAGCCTGGCAACAGAGGATTTCTTCCGGGATCGGTACAACGTCGGTCTGTGGGCATGGGAGCTGCCGGACTTTCCGGCCGAGTGGGTACCTAGTGCGCGCCGCTTTGACGAAATCTGGACCGCCAGCCACTTCATTCGCGCCAGCCTGGAAAAAAGCATCGAGACGCCGGTGTACACCATCCCTCACGTGGTCGAACCAGGGGCAGTGACGCCACGCAGCAAGTCCTATTTTGGGCTGCGTGAAGATGAGTTCTGCTTTCTGTACTCCTTTGATTTCAACAGCACGTTTGAGCGGAAAAATCCACTGGCAGCCGTTGCGGCCTTCAAGCGGGCCTTTCGCCCGGACGAGCCGGTGTGCCTCGTGCTCAAGTGCATCAACGAACATCTGGCGCCGGAGTCCTTTGCCCGGCTCACCGCGGCCGTCCAGGGGAGCAATATCCGCATCATGAACGGCTATCTCTCGCGGGAAGATAAGCATGCGCTGACCCAAGCCTGTGATGCCTACGTTTCGCTGCACCGTTCGGAAGGCTTTGGTCTGACGATTGCCGAAGCGATGTACTTTGGGAAGCCGGTCATTGCCACGGGCTGGTCGGGCAACATGGACTTTATGACGCCGGACAACAGCTTTCCGGTCGAGGTTACGCCGGTGGTTATTCGTGAAACCACACACGTCTATCGTGCTGGGAACATCTGGGCGGAGCCGAATGTCGAGCACGCGGCGCGGTTGATGCGGGAAGTCTATGACCATCCGGAGTTGGCACGCGCACGCGGCGAGCAGGCAGCACGCGATATGCGCGAACATTACTCCATTGCAGCCGTTGGACGCCTGGTGGAGGCTCGGCTGCGTGACATCGAGTGTTGCCGCCGGACAAAAGTCATTCAGCGTACCTTGGCTCTTCGTCAAGAGCCGTCGCCGGCTGCCCCGCCGGTTGTAACGGTGTCAAATCCACCAGCCGCTCTGCTCAATGGCCGTCCTTCCAGTCAGGGGTGGCAACTGGCGTTGCGCTCGCAGCTTGAACTGGCACGGCAAACATTACCTATGCCTGGTGAAGCCTACCTGGAAGACTCCAAAGTGGGTGCGTTGGGGCGATTCTCAAAGCGTTTGCTAGCGCGGCTATTCCGGTTCTACATCTTTCACCAGAACAAGCTCAATGCGCATCTTCAGGCGCGGGTAGCTGAGTTAGCAGAAGATGTCCACCGTTTGAACGAAGCCTTGGCGGAGTTGCGTGCCCACGCCCTCCACCCGGAAAAGCACTAAACTGCGCTGGATGGGAGTGCTGTGAAGTCACTGCTCGATTACTACCGTCGGCATCCACACCGGCTTCGACAAGCCGTGCAGACGGCGCACCGGCTCTGGCGGACCGAAGGCGTGTGGGGCGTTTGGCGACATATCCAAACACGCATCGCCGAAGAGAGCTACACTGCGCCGCCGCGCTGTCCGTATCGCATGTGGGTGGCGCGCTACGACCGCCTGACCGATGTTGACCGGCAGCGCATCCGGGAACGCCTTGAGCGGCTAACTTATCGCCCGCTGTTTTCGATTCTTATGCCGGTGTGTGATCCTGACCCGCGATGGTTGCAGGCGGCACTGGATTCCGTCACCCGTCAACTCTATCCCCACTGGCAGCTTTGCATTGCCGATGACGCTTCGACATGCTCTGAAGTACGCCGACGGTTGGCCGAGGTAGCCCGGGCGGATGACCGGGTACGCATCATCTATCGTCCGACGCGCGGTCATATTGCCGCTGCTTCAAACAGCGCCCTGGAACTCGCCACCGGAGATTTCATCACCTTTCTCGACCATGACGACGTATTGGCCGAGCATGCGCTCGCATGCCTAGCCGTTGCCCTCGATGAACAGCCTGAAACCGACGTGCTTTACACCGATGAGGATCAGCTCGATGCCCATGGGCAACGCTTTGCTCCGCACTTCAAACCCCAGTGGAGCCCGGAGTTATTGCGATCATGCCACTACCTTTCTCATCTGACGGTCTATCGGGCGACAAAGGTGCGAGAAGTCGGCGGCTTTCGACCGGGGCTGGACGGAGCGCAGGACTATGACCTGTGTTTGCGCATTACAGCGCAGACTGATCCGGCGCGGATTCGGCATCTGCCACACGTGCTGTACCACTGGCGAGTAACGGCCGACTCGACGGCTAGGCATCACCACGCTAAGCCTTACGCTGTTGCGGCCGGAAAGCAGGCCCTAGCCGAATATCTAGCACACGTTGCACCCGGGGCCGAAGTAACCCAAACCCCAACTGGACGTTATCGCGTACGTTATCCCCTGCCGACGCCGTTGCCGCGCGTCAGCATCCTGATGGGAACCCGTGACCAGGCGCGGTTGACCCGCATCGCCCTCGACGGGGTGCTGAACGCCACGGAGTATGCCAATCTCGAAGTCATCCTCGTGGACAACGGCAGCCGCGAAGCTGAAACGCTGGCGCTGTTTGATACGCTACGGCAGGACGCGCGGGTGCGCATTCTGCATTATGATGCACCGTTCAACTTTTCGGCTATCAACAACTTGGCTGCACGTCATGCCACCGGGGACATACTCGTGCTGCTCAACAACGACGTGCAGGTGATCCACGCGGACTGGCTGCGGGAGATGGTCTCGCATGTTGTGCGCCCGGAGGTTGGCATCGTTGGTGCAAGGCTGCTGTACCCGGATGACACAATTCAGCACATAGGGGTTGTGCTGGGGATTCGGGGCGTGGCCGGACACGTGCACCGGGGTGAACCACGGACAGCGCGCAGCATTCCTTCCAACGTCCAACTCTTGTGGAATGAAGTTGTCCGTGACGTTTCTGCCGTAACGGGGGCGTGTCTGGCCATTCGCCGGACAGTGTTTGAAGCCGTTGGGGGACTGGATGCCGAACACCTGCCGGTAGCCTTCAACGACGTGGATTTGTGCCTGCGGGTACGGGAACATGGCTATCGCGTTCTCGTAACACCTTACGCTGAGTTGTATCATCTGGAGTCAGCTTCGCGTGGTTCCGACCAGCGCCCGGAACGGCGCGCCGCCTTTCAACGGGAGTGCGAATACATGCTGGCGCGGTGGGGGGCGCTGCTGGCCGATGATCCGTACTACAACCCAAACCTGACCCTGGAACGTCTGGACGCTTCACCCGCCCGTCCACGCCGCCCCTATTTCTTTCGGGAGTCGTCCTAGCTGTGCCGCTCCGGGCTGTGGTGTTCGATTATGGCAAGGTACTTTGTCGGCCACAGCCACCGGCCGTTAGGGAAGCCTTGGTGGCGCGTCTGGGCGTATCACACGAAGCCTTTGAACGGGCCTATGCTCGGTTGCGGGGAGAGTATGATCGCGGCACGCTTGACGATGTGGCCTACTGGCAGGCCGTGGCGCAGGCTTGCGGACGGACGCTTACGGCAGAAACGGCGCTGTGGCTGGCCGATGTTGACGCGCGCGGCTGGTCACATCCCAACTTGCTGCTCGTGAACTGGGCAAAGCAGGTACGGCGGGCCGGTTTCCAAACGGCGATTCTCTCCAACATGCAGCGCAGTTTGCGGCAGCGGCTAGCAGAACTGTGTCCGTGGCTGCCGGAAGTAGATGCTGCGGTTTTTTCCAGTGACCTTGGCTTCGTCAAGCCGGAGCCGGAAATTTACCGCCGGGTCATAGAGTTGTTATCTATCGAACCGGGAGAGGCGCTGTTCATTGACGACGTGGAAGCCAATGTCACCGCCGCGCGGCAGGTGGGCATGTCCGCCCTGTGTTTTACCGATGTGCCGGCGCTCAGACGGGCACTGACCGCGTTTCCCGAACTCCCGCCACTCTCTGACGGTTCGCCAGCGTATGCCCCACAACCTGAGTCCGTGGAATGAGCCGGAGATGAATTCCTGCCGCTGCTGGCAGCAGCGTGCCGTGCTGGCTGCCCTGCTGGCTGTGTTGGCCGGGCTGACATGGCGTAAGTGGGGCGATCCAGTAGTGGATTTCGGCTGTGAGCTGTATGTGCCGTGGCAAATCACCCAGGGGAAGCACCTTTATCGGGATATGGTCTGGCTGAGCGGGCCGTTGGCACAGTACGGCAACGCGCTAGCCTTTGCCGTGTTTGGCGTTTCCCTGACGACGCTCATCTGGGTCAATCTGGCGCTGCTGGCTCTGTTGACGGAACTCATCCGGGGCTATTTCGCACGTTGTGTCTCACCCCTAGCTGGGTTGGTGGCTGGGTTGCTGTTTCTGAGCCTGTTTGCCTTCGGGCAGTATGGCCCGCTGGCCAACTACAACTACATTGCGCCGTACCGCCACGAGCCGATTCGCGGAGTCCTGTTGGCTATCGGCGCGTTGCATGCAGCGACACATGCCTGGTCCCTCCAGGCGGAAAACAGTCCACGCGCGGCCCGGCGGGTGGGGTGGTGGATGGCGTTGAGCGGGCTGCTTTTTGGCGGTGTCTGCCTGACGAAACTCGAAATTGCCCTGGCGGCGGGATTGGCGTTGCTGGCCGGCTTTGTTGTCGGGATGGCGCGGCTTGACGTTCGCGGTCAGGCCCGGTGGAAGCTGCCGGGCTGGTTTTTGGGTGGCATGCTGGTATTGCCGGTGGGGTTTGTGGCCTACCTTGCGCTGCACATGCCGCTCACGCTGGCCCTACGCGGCGCACTGGGCAACCTAGCAACGGTTGTGGTGGCCAACCCGGCGCAGCAGGCATTTTACTGGCATGTGCTTGGTCTTGATGCCTGGGTGCAGCACGTCACCGACATCACAACCGGCTGTGGCATCGTCAGCCTGGCCGGGCTGGTGGTGCTGGGTGGAGAACGGTGGTTGCCGCACCGGTGGCAGCCGGCAGCAGCGCTAGTGGGTGCGTTGTTGAGCGGCTGGCTGGCCTACCGTTTCGTGCCGTGGGAGCGGTTCGCCAAGCCCTTTCCGGTGTTGCTGGCGCTGACGGCTGCGGGACTCGTCTCGGCTGTAAAGTGGGAAACTGACCGTGACCGTCTCTGCCGGCGCTGGCTGCCGCTGCTGATGTGGAATCTGCTGGCGCTGGTCATGATCGGGCGACTCGGACTAGCAGCGCGTCTGCACCACTATGGGTTTGTTCTTGCCTTTCCGGCCTTTCTGTTTCTGGCGACGATGGCGCTGTTCGTCCTGCCGGCCGTGTTGCGCGGACAGCCGTCCAGCACAGGCAGGCTCACGAGCGGTGTGGCAGCCGGTTTTTTGCTCGCCTGTGTGACGGCACACCTTCAGCTTGCCTTCGATCACTACGGGAAAAAAACGCAGCCGGTGGGTTTGGGCGGCGATCAGTTGCTGACCTACGGCCCACAGTGGGTACCTGTTGGGAAGGTTATAGCAGAAACCGTCACCGCACTGGATCGGTTACTGCCACCGGAGGCGAGCCTGTTGGTAATGCCAGAAGGAATTGCTCTCAACTACTGGCTGCGGCGCACCTGTCCGACATCCCTTTTGGCTTTTGACCCGTATTATCTGGCCGCCGGAGGGGGAGAAGCCGCTGTCGTGGCGGAACTCGAACGCCACCCGCCGGATGTTATTGCGTTGACCCGGCGCGACATGCCCGGCTATGGTGTCGGTTGGTTCGGTGAGGACCCAAACTACGGACGCCAGGTCATGGTTTGGGTGCTCCGGCGCTACGAAGTTGCGCAAGTGTTTGGTGAATGGGAAGATTTTGGCGTCGTGCTGTTCCGTCGTCAGGCGGTTGATCCCCCACCTATGCCATAACGGCTTCTCCGGCAGGGCTGCCAAGGTAAGTCAACCACTATGAGTTATCCTACAAGTGATCCCGTTGCGCCAGAGCTGTTTGCTGCGGTCTTTCAAAGTCTTGACATCCCCATCGTTGTTGTGGACTACGCCACCCGCCGCGTCGTCGCCGTCAACCGGGCTTTTACCAGCAAATCCGGCTACACTGCTGAACAACTTATCGGGCGGGAAACCAGGGAACTTTCCCTGTTTCCTTCGGAAGAGTCTCGCGACCGGCTCTACGCCACACTGGCCGAGCAGAAGCAACTGACCACAACCGTGGTGGGGCAGGCCCCAGATGGCAATGTGGCTGAACTGACCCTGTGCCTGTCGCTGGCCGAGGTAGGCAGCCGGCGCTACATGGTCATTTACACCAAGTTCATGAACACCCTGCTGGACGAGACGCACCGGGTGGAACAGCGCTTGCGGGATGTCCTGGAGGTGGTGCCGGGCGTAATTTACCAGTACTGCTACGATGCCGCCGGGAAAGGACGCTTTACCTACCTGAGCAACAAGACGGAAGCCCTGTGGGGGATCACAGCCAAGGACATCGTGATGCATGAAGGCTGTTTCTGGGAGCACGTGCCGTACGAACATCGGCGCGAGGCCCGGGACAGCTTCGCAGCGGCAGCCGCCAACCGCAGCCCGTGGGAGTGGAAGTTTCCGCTCCGCCACGTGCGCACGGGTGAAGAACACTGGTTTTACTGCATTGCTTTTCCGAAGATGCTGCCTGACGGCGGTACGCTGTGGACAGGTTTTGTTTCTGACATCACCCAACTGCACCGCCTGCAGGAAGCACAGCAGGCTGCCCAGACACTGCTTCAGGAAGAGCGCCTCCAGAAAAGCAAACTGGAGTCACTGGGGACGCTGGCCGGCGGCATTGCCCACGATGTCAACAACCTGCTGGCCGTGCTGACCGGCAATCTGGGTCTCATCAAGCGTGATGCCTCTTTGGGAGAGGAAAGCAAGCGCCGGCTGGAATCCATCGAGCGCGCCACAGAACGGGCCAAGCTGTTCGCCAAACAGCTTTTGACCTTTGCCAAAGGCGGTGACCCAGTTCTGGAAAATGTCTCACCTGAGGTTTTCGTCGTTGAACCCATGCATTACATCCTAGAAGGGCGTGGCGTGGATGTCACCTTCCATCTTTCCACACCCTTGTGGCACGTGCGGGCGGATGTCGGGCAATTGAGTCAGGTGTTTCAAAATCTGGCCACCAATGCCGCCGACGCCATGCCGGAAGGTGGGCAGGTGCGGGTTCATCTTCAGAACCGCACTCTGGGACAACAGGATATACCGGGCCTGCCGGCAGGCAACTATGTGCACATCACTGTGACCGATACCGGCTCTGGAATTGCCCCGGAGCATCTGTCACGGATTTTTGATCCCTACTTTACAACCAAGGCAGACGGCCACGGCTTGGGGCTGGCAATTGCCTACAGCGTGATTTCCAAGCATGGCGGCCACATTTCTGTGACCTCAACGCTAGGGGTCGGGACGCGCTTTGATGTTTACTTGCCAGCCAAGGAAGTGACCGAGCCAACCTCTAAGTCGGCGGCACCGATAAGCGATAAAACCAACCGGACCTACCGCCTGCTGGTCATGGATGATGATAACCTGGTTCGGGAAATGCTTGGCACAGCGCTTGAGTCCTTTGGCTACAAAGCCGTGACCTGTCGCGCAGGTGAAGAAGCCATTGCACATTACCGGGAGGCGCTGACAGGCGACGATCCATTTCTGGGAGTCATTCTCGACCTGCACATCAGCCGTGGGATGGGTGGTCGGGAAACCCTAGAGCGGTTGCGGCAGCTCAACCCTCAGGTGACAGCAATTGCGTGTAGCGGCTACCACGATGACGGCATCATGGCAAACTACCGCGCCTACGGCTTTGCAGCCAAACTCCCTAAACCATTTGACATAGACACCCTCAGGGACATTCTCAACAACCTGTTTCCGTGCCCACCTATCTCATGAGCCTTGGTCATCGTACTGTACGCCTGACCAGTTGGGGACGTTTCCCAGTGGTCACGGCAAAGGTTGTACGTCCAACGCGGCAAACCGATCTGCAAAGCCTGCTTGATGACCGCGCGCATCCCTCGCTGATTGGGCGTGGCTACGGACGTAGCTACGGAGATGCAGCCCTAAACACCCAGGGCGTCGTTATTGAACAAGTGTACTTTGACCGCATGCTGGCTTTTGACGAGACCACTGGCGTGCTGGTGGCTGAAGCCGGGCTGCGACTCAAAGATATTTTGGAAGTGTTTGTACCACGGGGCTGGTTTTTGCCTGTTACGCCGGGAACGAAGTACGTCAGCCTGGGTGGGGCGCTGGCCTGTGACATCCATGGGAAAAATCACCACGGCGACGGTTCGTTTTCCAGCCACGTGGAATGGTTTGAGCTTTTGACCGCCGACGGTCAGATACGCCGCTGTTCCAAAACCGATCATGCGGACCTGTTTTGGGCTACGGCCGGGGGCATGGGTCTGACCGGCATGATTTTGACGGTGGCGCTGAAGCTGCGCCGTATCGAAACAGCTTACGTCGGCGTGGATTACCGCCGCACTCGCGATTTGGATGAAACGCTGGAACGCTGTGAAGCTGAAGATCACCGCTACCGCTACGCCGTGTGCTGGATTGACTGCTTGGCACGGGGAAAATACCTCGGGCGCAGCGTGTTGATGCGTGGTGATCACCTGGCACTGGCCGACCTGCCGGCCCGCTACCGGGCACAGCCCCTGCGGCTTCCGCGCAAGCCTGAAGTGACCGTGCCCTTTTCCTTTCCCAACGGCGTTATCAATGCTTGGACGGTTCGGGCCTTTAACACCGTCTTTTACCACAAGCACCCAAAGTCAAGTTCGGGGGTGGTTGTGGACTTCGATACCTACTTTTACCCGCTGGACGCCGTGCTGGAGTGGAACCGGGTCTATGGCCGGCGTGGGTTCATTCAGTACCAGCCGGTGATTCCGTTGGAAACAAGCCGCGTCACGCTTGTCAGGCTGTTGGAAGAACTCAGCCGGGCCGGGATCGCTTCATTTCTCGCAGTGCTCAAACGGTTTGGACCGCAAGAAGGGCTGCTTTCCTTTCCTATGCCGGGTTACACCCTGGCGCTTGACATTCCGGTCAGTGGAGACGCCATGTTTGCTCTGCTCGACCGGCTGGATGAAATCGTTGTGCAAGCCGGCGGACGGGTTTACTTAGGCAAGGATGCCCGCTTGAAACCGCAGCACTTAGCAGCGATGTATCCGCAGCTCCCGGCTTGGCGCCGGATCAAACAGGCAGTCGATCCTGAAGGGCGGTTTTCATCCGATCTGGCGCGGCGCGTGGGACTTGTACCGCCGGATTAGATTGCGTCAGGGCTCTTTGGGCAGGCGAAATGGCCGTTCCTTTCCGGCGAGTGCCTCAGCATAGGCACCGCCCCGTACATCGCCAAGGGCAATGGCGCGCTCGTAGGCCGCAAGGGCTTCCGACCGCCGGTTGGCCAGATCGTAAATCTTGCCAATGGCCACATAGGCCCGCGAGGCCAGCCAACGTTCTTCGGGTTTGGCCAACCGGGCAGCACGCTCGTATAGCTCGACGGCCTGTTCAAGGCGCTCTTGCAGCGCAGCGAGCCGGTCGCTTTCGTCAGCCGCCGGATCGGTTTCCAGGGTGCTCGGCTGTTTGGCCGTAAGCTCGGCAAGACCGAAGGTTGCGCGAGCATTCTGGGGCTCTTCACGCAGCACGGTTTCGAGCAACTGCCGGGCTTCGGCGTATTTTTTGGCGCGCAGGAGATCATCTGCCTGCTCGATGCGGGAAAGGCTTTTGGGTGCCGAAGCGGCGCGGACAAGCTGGCGGCGCTGTTCAACTCGGCTACGGATGGCGGCAAGCTCTACGGGGCGTCGCCGTTCGCGTTCAGTGTCAAAGCTCGACACCATGCGGGGAAGCCAGTCAAGGATGTCCACGCCGGTCGTCTCAAGCGTAGCAAGCTGCTCAAAAAAGTGCAGCGCTAGGACGCCGCCGCGTTCCCAGACGCTCAGCAGCTCGACGCGCATTTCTTCGTCGGCAAGCTGAAGCTGGACCCTTTCTGCATCATCGTCCGTCTGGCGCACGGCCTGCCGCACGGCTTGAATAGACAGGCGGGCTTCGATGGCCCAGCTTAGAGATTCCCGGACGATTTCAAAGACGTTGTTTTTCAAGGTCGGGTCAGCAGTGGGCAGGCTGCCGGCCAGTTTCACAATAGAAGTGCGCCGGTCGGCAATGACTCTGCCTGAACGGGCAATGACCGGTTCTAGAAGAAAGCGCATCAGCGCTCGCCGGATGGCCCGGTTGGGAGCTTCCCGCGGCACGCTGACAACAAGGAAGAATTCATCTCCGGGCCGGCGGTAGGTACGCCGGTCAGCGCCGTTGAGAATGTCGTTGCGCATGATGATTCGCCCGGCCGGGCCGAGAAGATCAGGGATGATAAACATCCGCCGGGTGCGTTCGCGGAGTTTACCATCTGGCAGGTTGGCGCTGGTTAGGGTATCGAGATCGGCAACGGGCGGTGCGTCCCGGGCCGTAACGACAGGCTGGGTGTGCAGGAATGTCAGCAGGCGGAAGGTTTCTTCGTCAGCAATGGCCCGGAGCAGTTCGGCAAAAGCCGTGAAGTTAGCAGCATACTTAGGGAATACCGTCCGCACCGGTGCGCGGGCAGCAAATTCGGCCACAAGTGGAGCCAAACCGGCCAAAGGCTGGACATCTGGCGGCAAGGTTTCCGCTGGTGGCAGGGTGAAGTCCGGCAACGGACGCGCCAGCAGCGCCAAAGTCACAACACTCCCCAGAAAGGTTGAATGGTGGCGTTCCGCTTCAGGTAACCGTTTCCAGAAAGCATGCAACTTTTCGACAACTTCAGGCGGGGTCGCTTGCCGAAGCTCGCCAAGCAGTTGTGCTCGGAGTTCGTTCGGCGGGGCGTCGGAGGAATCAGTGTCGAAGCCGGCCAAGTGGATTGCTGCCAATGTCACGAAAAGCCGCTCGTCGGTTTCCACGATGATATTGGCGCGGGCTGCTGGGGATTGGGGCGAGGCGGCACTCAATCCCGCCGTCCAGCTTGTCACCCAACAAGCCAAAAGGACCACAAACCCGAAGTGGCGATGTATCCAGAACATGGGCGCGGTGGGCAAAAGCAGGGTCAACGTAGGGAAGGGCAAGGCAGCCGCTATGTGCCGGTTGTTGCAGGCTACTTGTTCAGTTTATACACCTGTCGCATCCAGTCGGCCGTCAGACGCAAGCCCTCTTCGAGACTATAGGTGTTACGGTGTCCAAGGTCACGCACAGCTTTGCTCGTATCCACCCGCTTGACTTTGGTCGTCAGTGGCTCGGCATCAGCATAACGTACCAAGCTTGGCGATGCACCGGTTACCTTCAGCACCAAATCAGAAAGCTCTTCAATGGTGTGAAGCTGATCGCCACCGATGTTGTAGGTCTCTCCTGGTTTGAAGTTTTCAACCAGGTTGGCCAGAGTGCGTGCTGTGTCGGCTAAAAAGGTAGAAGTCCGGGCGTGGCCGCGATAAACCGTCCACGGCAGACCGTGCAGAGCACAGTAGAGAAAGCGGCAATTCACCGAGCGGTAAGGGCTGTAGTATTCGCCTGGCCCATACGTGTTGAACAGCCGCACGACAACTGTTTCAACGCCATGCTGGGCAATGGCATTGCGGATTTGTATCTCGTTGACCCACTTTGATAGGGCGTAATCGTTGAGTTGCTTGATTTCGACTTCGTCCGTGATGTGTTCGACCATCAGGTGAGGATAGTCGCCATAGACTTCGGACGAGGAGAAATGAACCAGTCGGAAGCGATGGCTTTCCTGAAGGCGCAGTAGATGCTTGGTGCCGATGACGTTGGTGCGCCAGAGGGCTTCGTAAAAATCTTCTCCGTTCCAGCGCCCAAACTCAGCCGCGCAGTGAAAGACATAGTCAAATCGGCCGAAGTAATCGAACAAGCGTGCTAGTTGGCGGAACTCACTGACGTCACAGCGCGCGTACCGTGGCTCACGGATGTCCCCTTGAAGCCCAAAGGCGACTTCGTCGGGCTGGTGCGCTAGATCGCATGCGATAACATCATGATGTCGCTCGCGGAGTTCGCGGACCAGCCAACTACCAACAGCACCTAGACCCCCTGTGACCAGAATGCGTGCCATTGTTACGTGTGGCGTGAGTAGAAAGCTTCAGCCGGTAGTGTCTGGGGTGCAGCCAGTGTCCACTCCGGCGAAGTTCAACGGCCCGGAGGCAATGGATTCCTTCAGGAAAAGCTGGCAACGGCGTCGGCTTCGTTGTCGAACGTATCGAATACCGTCAGCAGCTTGGTAATCATCAGCAGGTCCTGAATTTTCTTTGTGAGGTTCAGCAGCTTGAGCTGCCCCTGCTGATTTTTGACCGTCGTGTAGCTATGGACAAGTTCGCCAATCCCGGAGCTGTCCACGTAGCTCACATCGCCTAGGTTGAGCAGGATGTTTTTTTGGCCATTCTCAAGAAGTGACTTGATGGCTTCCCGCAGTTGGACGCTACCTTCACCAATCGTGATCTTGCCACTGAGGTCTAGGATAGCAACATCGCCAACGGTACGGTGGGAAATGGTCAGTGACATACAAATGCAGGACTCCTTTACTGAAGTGTCGGCTAGTGTGCCGGTGAGATTCAAACCTACCTTTCTGGCAGCTTATTTTTTCTGCTCGCTCCCTAAGTTGCTTTGCATGTTGCTGTGAACACCGAGCTTAGGAAGTACCAACACGATATAGTTAGAGCTGTTCGCTAACCGCTACCGGAACATGCTGTGTTGCCGTTACTGGCAGTTTGACTACTTGAGCGATACTTGACCATGCGCACTTCAAGTCCGCCATGCTGGTGGGGTAGAAATTCAACATCATCCATAAAGGTGCGCATGTAAAAGATGCCGCGACCATGAGGATTGAGGAGGTTTTCTGGGGCACAGGGATCGGCCAGGTGGCTGACATCAAAACCATTACCACGGTCGCGAACAATGACAATCAGTTTATCTTCTGTCAACCGGAAGCGGACCTGGACTGGCTTGGAAATATCAAGCTGATTGCCATGCTTGATGGCGTTGATGATGGACTCGCGGACTGCAAGTCCAACCCAGTCTGCATTTTCGGTCTCAAAGCCAGCAAGTTGTGTCAACTGGTCAGCAACGGCGCCAACCATTTCGACGAATCGGTAGTGACTTGCAATGGTAACTTCAATGACCGTTTCAGTTGCGCCCGGAATGTCATTTGACATTGTTTCTACGCCCGCGCCCACCCGCAGCCAACCAGGGGTTGACCGGTAACTTGCAACTTTCTTGCTGCTTTTTGGCTAGATAACACGCGGCGAAAACAAGCGTCAAGGCAAGGCCCGTCATTGTGTTGGGCAATCCGTGCTATGATATTGTTTTGTAGGCAGCCGTTTGGGGATGACCTGCGCTCGACTGGCACGGTTATCTGACGGCGTGTAAGGAAGCGAGTGCGGTCGCCAGCATAGCTTGTTAGAAGAATCTTCAACGGTGCGCCCCTGGCTTTTTGAGTTTGTCAGCGGAGGGACATTGCTGCGTGAAAGCAAAACAGTGGTTAGCGGCAGTTGGGGGAGCAACCTTAGCCAGCGGTTTGGCTTGGCAATACCTCAAGCGTCCGCGCGACGTGCGCTGGATTGACTACGTAGGTGAGCTACCACACCCAGATGCCAGCCGCTTCACAGTTGTGGACGGGGTGCGTCTCCACTACCAAGAGTTTGGCGCGCCGGAAGCCCCTGTATTGCTGCTGATCCATGGTTACTGCTCCTCAGGCTACACTTGGAAGGATGTCGTCGAGCCGTTGGCTGCAGCCGGCTACCGAGTGATTGCACCCGATCTGAAAGGGTTTGGTTTTTCGGAAAAACCAGCCGACCGCCGCTACCATGTGCAAGACCATGCCCAGCTTGTCATTGGCCTGCTGGACCGCTTGGGTATTGAGACAGCAACCTTCGTCGGAAACTCCTTTGGCGGCGCTGTCTCGCTAGCCTGCGCGCTGATGTGGGCATCCCGAGTGTCGGGCTTGGTGCTCATAGATGCTGCCTACAATGATGCTCCCCTGCGACAGTATCCGTTTAGCCTTTATGCCCGGATTGCACGAACATGGTTGGTTGGGGAAGCAGCAGTGCCCTTGCTGATGGCTACGCGCCGAACCTCAGAAGCCTTGCTGCGGGGATTTTTCCACAATCAACAGGTTGTGACGCAGGAGCGCATCACTGCTTATTTTCGTCCCCTACGCACGGTGGAAGGGCAACGTGCAGCACTGACGACTGCCCGCCAGTGGGATTTGAACTGGATCGAACAAGAACTCGGAAGCATTACCGTACCGGTGCTCATTATCTGGGGAGAGTTTGACCGGTCAATTCCAGTCGCCTTGGGCGTACGCTTGCGCGCCCGCCTTCCGCAAGCTGAGTTTGTTGTCATTCCCGACTGCGGACATATTCCGGCAGAGGAACGCCCAGAAGAGACCGCAGTTTTCATTCTTGACTTCTGTCGCCGGCAGTTGGCACGTTCTAAGCCGTCTTTGACAGCTTCAGTTGCCGGGGCGCCCTCGGCCGTAGCTACTGTAAACGTTGCCCCAGCTATGGCCGCCAAGCCTGAACCGGCAGTTCCGGTTGAGGCAGCCCCGGCCGAGCCGGTGGAGAAACCGCCGGTAGAAGGAGTATGAGTCTTCTTGGCAAAAGCCCTGTGACAGTTTCAACAGGGCATCGTGGGAGAACGCAAATGGCCATTCAGCAACGTGACTGGAGCCTTCAGCGCAAGGGGATTATTGACCAAGAGCGCCACAAAGAGCGGGTCAAGGAAGCTATCCGTAAAAATCTCAGCTCAATTGTTGCTAACGAAGCCATCATTCTCTCAGATGGGCGGAAAACGGTCAAAGTCCCCATCCGTTCACTGGAGGAATACAAGTTTCGCTTCGACCGCCACAAGCAAAAGCACGTCGCCCAAGGGGATGGCAACTCGAAGGTAGGCGACGTAATAGCACGTGAAAGCCAAGCCGGTAGCGGAGCTGGCAAGGGTGGCACAGGGCAAGCTGGTAGCGAGCCGGGGCAGGAGTACTACGAAGCCGAAGTCAACATTGACGACATCGCGGCGCTGATTTTTGAAGACTTGCAGCTTCCCTTCTTGGAAGAGCGGGCCAACAAGGCGATGCCGGCCCGCACCACCCGCTTTACAGAGATTCGCCGTACTGGAGTGTTTTCTAACCTTGATAAACGCCGCTCGATCCTAGAAAACATCAAGCGCAATGCCATCGAAAAAGGACGTGCCAAGGTAGGAGGCTTCAAAAAAGAGGACCTGCGCTTCAAAAGCTGGGAAGAAGATGTCCGTTTTGAGTCCAATGCTGTTGTCCTGGCACTGATGGATGTGTCAGGCTCAATGGGGGAATTCAAAAAGTACATTGCCCGAAGCTTTTACTTCTGGATGGTACGTTTCCTGCGTACCAAATATGACAACGTTGAAATCGTTTTCATCAGCCACCACACCGAAGCCAAGGAAGTGACTGAAGAACAGTTCTTCACCCAAGGAGAGTCTGGCGGCACGGTGGTGTCAAGCGCCTACAAACTGGCGCTTGATATCATTGAAAAACGCTATCCGCCAAAAGACTGGAATATCTATCCTTTTCACTTCTCGGACGGCGACAACTACTACAGCGACAACGAAGAAGCCGTCCGGCTTGCCGATAAGCTCATTACGACATGTAATCTCTTTGGTTACGGTGAAATTGGGGATGAAGGCACCTCGAGCTACCGCCGTTCGTCAGGGGCGTTGCTTTCGATTTTCAAAGAGCATCTCAAGCACCAAAAGCGCTTTATTGGGGTGCGTATTGATAGCAAAGAGGATGTGTATCCGGCGCTTAGGGAGTTCTTTGGAGCACGCAACATCAAGGTCTGACCCAAACAATGTCAACGGCTGACGTAGGGGGCGCTGTGACCGGAGGCAGCCAGCGCCAGGCGCCAGCTTGCCCTACAAGCCCACCACAGGTGTGTACCAAACAAAAAACCTAACAGACGCGAAGAGGCAGCGACGTGAAGTGCCCATACTGTGGCAACCTTGAAGACAGAGTAGTAGATTCCCGCGAAAGCCGCGAAGGGGATGTGATCCGACGCCGGCGCGAGTGCCTAAGGTGCGAACGTCGTTTCACATCCTACGAGCGCATTGACGAAATTCCCTACATGGTTATCAAGAAGGACGGCCGGCGGGAGCCGTTTGATCGCCAGAAAGTACTGGCGGGGTTGGCTCGGGCGTGTGAAAAGCGTCCTATTCCGGCGGCTAAGCTCGAAGCCATTGTCAATGCCGTTGAAAAATACGTTCAGGAATCGCGCGACCGCGAGCGATCAACCCAGAAGATAGGCGAACTTATCATGCGCCGGCTCAAGGAATTGGATAAGGTCGCCTATGTCCGCTTCGCTTCGGTGTACCTGGAGTTCAAGGACGTGACCGAATTTATGTCCGAGCTAAAGTCGCTTGTGAAGACAACGCCGGCAACGTCACGCCGAAAACGCGGTGCGAGCGGCACGAATGGGGTTTCAGGTTGAGTGAAGACCCAAACAACGATGGAGTGATCCGCGCTGGGGAGCAACTTTTTTGACACAGAATTGGCTTGTGCCGAGCAGACTGCTGATCTAGCGTTCCAAAGTGCGGCAGAGCAAAGGCGCGTCAGTCAGCCCGGCCTAGTTTGCCTTGGCCTAGCTGAGGCAAGGGAACAGCCAAGGCATGAATCCAAACACGGGAGACAGGGGAGTAGAGTCGTATGAGTTACTTTGACTTGCCACCAATTATCGAACGCATGCTGGCGGTGGATGAGAAAATCAGCGATCTCAACTTTTCCGTTGGGCGTCCGCCGCAAGTCGAACTCAACGGCAAGCTCGTTCCAGTGGACATCAAGGGGCTCCGCAGTCTGACACCCTACCAGACCGAAATCATTGCCATGTCCCTGCTGGCCGGCAATCCCGAAGCGGCAGAGAAGCTGGTGCAAACAGGTTCAGTAGACCTCTCCTACAGTCTCCCTTCCCGAACGCGCTTCCGCGTCAACATTTTTTCCCAGCGTGGGACGTACGCCATTGTTATGCGCGTCATCCCGACAGAAATCCCAACGTTAGAATCCTTAGGGCTCCCGCCGCAGTTAGGAGAAATTGCTAACCTCAAGAATGGCATTGTGCTGGTAACCGGTCCGACGGGGAGCGGGAAATCCTCAACCTTGGCGGCGATTTTGCGCAAGATCAACGAAGAGAAGTACTACCATATTGTCACGATTGAAGACCCGATCGAGTTTCTCCACACCCACAAAAACTGCACTATCAATCAGCGCGAGCTTGGGAGTGACACCCCAAGCTTTGCTTTGGCCCTGCGGGCTGCTCTTCGGCAAGCACCAAAGGTTATCCTTGTCGGTGAAATGCGTGACCTGGAGACGACTGAAATTGCCCTCGAGGCTGCCGAAACTGGTCACCTGGTCTTCTCGACCCTTCACACGACGGATGCTTCTAAGACCGTTGACCGCATTATCGGAATTTTCCCCAAAAATGAGGAACACGTCATTCGCGTGCGGTTGGCGCAAGCGTTCCGTTACATTATCAGCCAGCGTCTGATCCCGCGCGCTGATGGCAAAGGACGCGTTGCCGCAGTTGAAATCCTCAAGTCCACGCCCCGAACCCGTGAGTACATTGAGAAAGGTGAAAGTGAAGGGAAGTCCCTGTTAGATGCTATGGAAGATGGTTCGCTGGAAGGGATGCAGCATTTCGACCAGGTTATCGAGCGAATGATCAGGCAGGGGATCATTACCCAGGAAGATGGCTTAGCTTTTGCTACTAACCAGAACAACCTTCTCCTACGCCTTTCTGGCCTTGGTTCGTCCAGCGACTTTGCCGGTGTTGGAGGCAGCGAGATCAGCCGGATGCAGAAAGAACGACAGGGACTACGCCATCCAACCCTGGGAGGCTTCAACCCAGTTACGCCACCGGTGCGCAGCACTACCGAAACACCACGTCCATCCATGCTGGACATCATTGAGCGGTAGCGCGGGAAACTGTCAAAATTTTTCCGCTTTGAAAAAAGCGGCTCCATTGAGTGAGAGAGTGAGAAGGAAGGGGAGATGAGGGTTGTCTGCACGCAATGTCGTGCCAAGTTCGACATCCAAGAAAAGAACCTGCCGGAGAAACCGTTTCAGGTCAACTGTCCCAAGTGCCGCTTTGAGCTGACGGTCAATCCACCGCCCAAAGCCCCTCCAACCTTGCCCGGAGCACCGAAGCCTATGCAAGCCAATCAAGATCTCATCGCCCAACTTGTAGCTTTGCTGACTGGGCAGATGAACCGTAATGCAGACGGTTCAACCAACGCGCTTGCAAGCTGGCAGCGCCGCCAGACCTTGCTGTGTCTTGCCGATCCGGCGCAGGCCCAGCATTTGCTAGAAAAGCTTGACCATCAAACCTATGCCCCAACGGTTTGTCAGGAGGCTGCCAAAGCCATCGAGCTGATGCGGGATTCGCGAGTTGATATGGTGTTTCTTGACCCGCAATTTGATAGTGCGAATCAAGGTGGGCTGGCAATCCTACGTCACGTCAACTCGCTGCCTCCAAGATATCGGCGTCGAACCTACCTTGTCTTGGTCTCACCACAGGTCAAGACGCTCGATACGTACATGGCGTTTTTGAACGGTGTCAACCTGACCGTCAATCCATCTGACATTGATACTATCAACCAAATCCTGGAGCGCAGCATTCGTGACTTCAATGAACTGTACCGTGCCTACAATGCTGCTGCCGGGCTGAACCCCTTTTAGGACCGTTTGTTGGAAACAAGCTGCCTAGTAGTTTGAAAACAGCTATCTCCAGCGAACCCCCCTGGGGATTGCGCTATTGACCCTAACAGCCATTTTGCCAGAGGTTGAGACCGTCGTGTTGCAATACAAGTCACGTGTGAAAAAGCTGTTTGTTGCAACCTGGCTGGTTGTTGTTGCCGTTAGCCTTGGCCAGGCCAAGGCCCTTGCTCCAACTGTCTTGCGGTTTCGCGATCTGGATGGCATACAGGTCAACGGGCGAGAGGTCATCTTTCCGCCCCGGGCACAACAGCTCAACGGCAAGCAGGTTGAAATCAGCGGTTTTATGGTTCCGCTTGGCATCAGCGAGGGAAAAATCCGCCGCTTTATCCTGATTGAAGTTCCCTTGGCGTGCTGTTTTGGCGATGGGCCAGGAATCGAACAAATGATCTTCGTAACCCTAGCACCGGGTCAGGAGCTGAGCGCAGCTAGTGACTATCCTGTGGCTGTGAGTGGGATTTTTCAGGCAGGGATACAGCGTCGGGAAAGCGGCGCAATTGAAAGCCTCTACCGGATTGTCAACGCCCGAGCACGCAAGCTGGTGTAAGAAACTGACGCCTAGCCCCTTTGGCGTAGTGAAAGGTAGCAAGCTGCCCGGGACATCCTGACCGAATTTACACCTGCCCAGGCTTCCTGTTTGGTTCTTGGGAAGGATGGCAAATGGTCACCGGAGCACCTCGCTGGGCTAGAGAAGCTTGGATGGCCTCAAGAGTACGGACAACAGCAAGCCCGCTTTTCCCATCTGACACCGTCAGGCTGCCCCGCCGCAACCCTTCGAGAAAATAGCGTGCTTGCACCTTGAGCGGCTCTTCAAGCTGAACACGTGGAATTGAGATGTCGCCCTCACGTGCCAGCAGTTGGAACTGCCCGTAATCTTCGTAGTATGGCTCACGAATGACGCCCTTGTCGTAAATGCAAATTGGCCCGATGGTGGCAAGGTCGTCCCAGACCAACATCTTTTTGTCTCCGACAATGGTAATCTCGCGTACCTTGCGCGGGTTGAGCCAGGAGACGTGAACGTGTGCCAGCAGATCATTCGGGTAACGTAAGGTAATAAAAGCCAGGTCTTCAATGCCGGGCTGAAGATAGGCTGCACCCGAAGCCGAGACCTCAAGCGGCGTTGTGCCCGTCAGAAAATCAAAGATAGCGACATCGTGAGAGGCCAAGTCATAAACGGCATTGACGTCTTTGCGGATAGGCCCCAGATTGGTGCGCGTTGAAACCATGGTGTAAATCCGCCCCAAGTCGCCAAATTGCAGGTATTCCTTGAGCTTGAGAATTCCACGATTGAAAAGGAACACCTGCCCCACCATAAGTAGCCGACCCTTTTCGGCAGCCAGTGCCACGAGTTCTTCGCCTTCTGCGACCGTACGACAAAGCGGTTTTTCAACCAAAACATGTTTACCGGCCAGTAGGGCGTCCCGGACAATCGCGTAGTGTGTGTTGGTCGGCGTTGAAACGACAACGGCGTGAAGCTCGATGGTTTCTAGCATCCGGCGGTAGTCCTCAAACAGAGCAAGAGCCGGATAGGCCCGACCTACTCGTTCCAAGTTTTGGCGACTAATGTCCGCAGCCGCAACAACCTTCGCTTCGGGAAAGGAAGAAAACGTACGAATGTGGTTTGGCCCCCAGTGACCACATCCAATGACGGCAAGATGAAAGGTAGCCTGGTTCATAGAGACTGTGTGGGCTTACTGCAAACAAGAGAGATGAAACGTAGGTCAGCAGGAAAGCAAAATGCAACAGCAATGCTGCGACCCGGCTTGCACCCAAATGTGCATCGCTCGGTTGGAGCGTAAGTCTTTATAGTTCCACAGCTACCGCTTTAGGTCAGTGTCCACCTTTGCTGCTGCCTGTCTTCCTTCAAGCCTTGCGCTAGGGGACACCGGTATCTTTCGCCTAGCATCCCGTGAATTCGGCTCATGTTCCTTACCCTTACCATCTGGATACTCATGGTCGCACTTGCAGGCCTGATTGGAAGTGCCTGTCTGGCCAAAATGTCCTTTCCAAGCGCATCTGAGCCGCCTACGGTCTATCTCACCATCAGCCTGTGGATAGGAGTTGGGGTATTGTCTAACCTTTGGTTGAGTACGGCTCTTTTTCTGCCGCTTTCACCGTGGGTAGCGTCTCTGGTTGTCTTCGGGCTGATCTTAGGGTTGAGAAAGTGGGTTGACTGGCGTCTGTTTGCGTGGCAGCGCCCACGCTTGGCAGCTATCTGTTACATGTCCGTCGCTTTGTTTGTAGCAGCGGCAGTAGCAGTCTCACCGGTCACTTTGACGGACACCGGGATTTACCATTACCCGGCGATGCGTTGGCTGTCTGAGTATGGCGTTGTGAAAGGTCTCGCTCTGCTCGATGTGCAACTAGGTTATGCTTCGCCTTGGTTTGCTCTTTTTGCCCCTTTTGTACACGGGGGACTGAAAACTCGCGCCGCGGCCCTGGCTGGCGGTTTTGCACTAGCTTTGTGGTTGGCCGGAGCCGGATGGGCCGCCATGCGGCTGTATTGCAAGACTGGCCGCCCAAGTGATTGGTTTCTCATCTGGGCAACGGTCTTTGGGGTTGGCGCCCTAAGCACAGTCGAAGGCATGTTGGCTTCGTCATCGCCAGATGTACCAACCGCAGCCTTCATTATCCTAGGGTTGTGGGTAGTACTTGACCAGGAGACCCTACTGCCGGCGGCGCGGGTGAGCCGAAATTGGGTACTGGCTACCATGGCCGGAGTGGCTGCCAGCATCAAGCTGACAGCCGTCCCTTTGCTGTTGACAGCCGGCTGGCTAATGGGGTGGCGCTCTACAACCCGCCGCCGGCAGAGCATACTTTCCTTGATTGCGCTCTGTGGCCTGGCACTCTTGCCGGTGACAGTGGCGCGAGTGTTGACTTCTGGCTGCCCCTTGTTTCCTTCAAAACTGCTGGCCCTACCCGTGGCCTGGCGCTATGAAATGAACCCATGGCAGTACGCAAGCGGCATACCACGGACGCTCACCGTCGTGATTCGTGATCAGGCCCGCTGGGATTGGGGAGCCATGGCAATTGCACGCTACAGTACGGGGCCGCTCAACGGCTGGTTGGACTGGCGCTGGCTTCCAAGTTGGCCGACTCATGAACCCGTTGCCGCAGGCTTATTGGCCGGAAGCTGCCTGGCTACCCTAGTGTGCTTTAGACGGCGTCAGACCATCCCGACAAGCTGGATGTGGGTGTTGGGAAGTGGGTGGCTGGGGAGCGCCTATGTCATGTTCTACGCTCCATCGCTACGGTTTGGGGTTGGCTATTTTGCCGTCCCGCTGGCCTTGGGGCTTGCACAGCTTTCTGTGACCTTGCCCCGGTGGACGCCGGTGTTAATCTGGGGAGTTGGACTGGCCTTGCTCCCATTTCCTTCGCAGCTTCCACTGGTACGTCCACCGCGCTTGACACCAACCCCGGTTGTTCTCACGCAGGTCAATGGTATGAAGCTGTATCAGCCGGTGCCGCAACCGGGCGTCTTTCCACGCTGTGGCGACAGCCCGCTGCCATGCGGATCAAACATAGACCCTACGGTTTGTCTGCGTGATCCCCAACGCGGTATAGCTAGTGGCTTTATTCGGGGACAGAGAAGGGACTTCTAATGGTGGCTTTGGCCGTACATCAGCGGGCGCTGCTAGGGCTCGTTGCTGCTAACGCGATATGGGGCAGTACGTTTGTGGTTGCCCAAGATGTCACCGATCCGGCGCATCCCAGTAGCCTGGCACCCATACGCTACCTCATCGTGCGATTTGGGATGGCCGTAGGTGTGATGCTGCTTATATGGGGGCGGCAATTGCGGCAAATGCCCTATCAAACTTGGGTTCATGGCTTCTGGCTGGGAATTTTTCTCGGGTTGGGGTACATCCTTCAGGCTCAAGGCTTGGCCTGGAGTGGTAGCCCCTCAAAGGCGGCTTTCATTACGGGTTCAAGTGTATTGCTTGTTCCGTTGTTTGGGGCATGGTTTGGAAAACAGGCCCCAACGGCCGCCAACCTTTTGGGGTTGGGACTGGCGTTTGTAGGCTTTACCCTGCTGTGTTTTCCCACCGACCACGGGCAAGGTTGGCGATGGAGCGATGCCGTGTCATTTGGGTGCACTGTCCCTTTTGCCGTGCATATTGTTTTGATGGAACGCTATGCCGAACGATCAGATGTGGATACTCTCAATGTCGTACAACTTGGTGTCGCGGTCCTCGTTGCCACCATCGGATGGCTGGCGATAGCCGGATGGGCCTGGCTCGTCTTGCCCTTGCCGCCTGTGCTAAGGCCGGAGCTGCGCCCGCTATCATTGACGGCACACCAAGTATGGGAACTACTTTACCTAGTGGTGTTTGGAACGATCCTTTGCTATCGCCTGCAGACGTGGGCGCAGCGCCATGTGTCGGCAACCCAGACGGCTTTGACTTTGACGCTTGAGCCGGTTTTTGCCGCGCTCATCGCTTATTTGGTAGGGGTTGAACAGCTTGGACAACGCGAATTGGTAGGCGGCATGCTGACGCTTGCCGGCGTGATCACTTCAGAATTGCCGTCCAAAAAGGCTTGACCAACGCGCCAAAAAAGACCACACTCAAAGGCTTAGGCCATGCTCTAGCCTTGTAAAACCAAGCCGGAAAAGGGGGTTTTGCGCTATGGCAAAAGCAAGTAAGCGTATCAACATCAAGTTGCAGAGCTCAGCCAGCTCTCACTGCTACTACACGGAAAAAAATAAGCAGAATACTAGCGAGCGTCTCGTACTGAAAAAGTACGATCCTATTGTGCGTCGGCACGTGGAATACAAAGAAGCCAAGTAACCATTGTTGAGAGGGAACAATAGTGGGGAAGAAGGCCCTGCGACGACTGCTCCTGATGCGGCTTGGATTAGCCAACACAGGACGTGGTTCCTCTCAAAAAGGTTGACGCAGTGCATTGTCCTCGCTAGTGTTAGGCATACAACTCTAGAAACTCGCCAAGCTTCCTAAGGGCCGAGTCGGGAATTTTCACAGTCCTTGATCGGCGCACACCGTCATGAAGTCTTCTGAAAATGACAGCGGAGCAGGACGCCTGATTGCCCGGCGCCCAACACGCTATCGCTTGGCAAAAAAAGTCAATGGGGTTTGTGTCCTCGAAGTCGTAGGCCGGCTTGCTCCAAGTACGGCGCAAGAAGAGCTCACGGCGCGCGTGGACGACCTTATCGCCTCTGGTCAGGTCAACTTCCTGATTGACCTGCGTGGTGTGAGCTACATCAGCAGTACCGGCGTCGGCTCACTTATTGAGTGTTACCACCATGCCGATCGCGCTGGCGGTAAGCTCAAGCTGCTGAACCCGTCGCAGGCAGTACGGCAAATCCTCGCCGTATCCAAGCTGGACAGTGTGTTTGACATTTGGACGGACGAGGAAGCAGCTATTCGGAGCTTTAGCCCGACGACAGAAGCCACCCAGCCAGAAGAGGAAGAAACACCAACCCTCGTCCCGGAAGCGGCAAAACCCACCTCAACCACTGCTGCCACACAGACCAAATCGGCGGCTTCAGCGTCAGAAGCGGCAGGCAGTAAGCCAGTTCCGTCCGCTCCTCAGGCACGAATTGTCAAGGCTGCCGACGCGCCGCCTTTGAAGAAAAGTCGTTCACGTCGTGCAAAACCTGCTTCCTAAAGGGTTACACCGTTTTTTGGGCCGGCTAGCCGCCGATGGAGAGGCCAATAACTGTGCCGAAGTCGAGCGAGTCGCGGATGCGCAAGGCAGTTCGGACAGCCTGTTGCAGGCGGGCAGAAGAAGTAGAAGCCTGCCCTGCGCTCAATTCTTTGAGAAAGCTCTCAAGGCAGGCCCGCTGGTCGGCAGTTGAAGGAGCAAGGTCCTCCCGCTCCAGATAACCGGCCGAGGTGCGGACGGCGATCCGCTCCCGTGGAGGTTCAACTCCGAAAGTGGCACTAACGTGGGCGCTGCTTCCGTCTGCGAGCGCTAGTGTTACAGTAAGAACTGTGAAGGGGTCTCCGCTGACTTCCTGAGCATAAAGGCGCTCTGGGACGCTGTTGGTAAAGCTCATGACCAGCAGGATGGCTTCTGCCAGCCGAAACAAGGCTTCGGCAGAAAAAGCTGTACAATTCTCCTGAAAGTCATACCGAAGCCAGGACGGCGCGCCGTTGTGCAACCGCTTCAACTCGGCAAAAGCCGGCGTTGCCAGCCGGGCAAAGCCGATCATCAGTGGTACGTCTTGCGTAACGGCCAGCCGGAATAGCTCTTCCAGCTCGCCTTCATCACCGGTGGGCAACTGAGTAAGAAAGAGCGGCAGCCGGCCATGCAAAACTTCGCATGCAAAGCGAAAGGCATCCGCCGTGCGTCCCAGAAGGACTGCGTCGGTTTTGCCGTCAGAACATAGCGGCAACACGTCACTAGCGCCGTACTCGGCGTCAAACGTCTTGGCAAGCCGGCGGGCTATTTCTGGGGTAGAGGCAATAAACCCGGTCAGGCGAACCCGTTTGGCTGGGATAACTTCCCGCAATGTATCCTGTCCGGTGTCTGTGATAACAGCCAGCCCAATCGTACCGGTGAGCTTAGGGCGTGGAGCACTGACATCAAACCGGACAACCTGATCGGCGTCAGTTGCTACTGGATAGGTAACTGCTACTGCGCGACGTGGTAGTAGGTCAGCGGCAAGTGCGGCCTGTACGGCAGCGTCAAGGGCATCAAAGGCATAGTGTTCGATGGCCGGACAGCTTGCTGGTGGTAATGCCGTTGCCAAGCGCAGAAAAGTTCCTATGGCCGGAAGAGGTGAGACAGCCGTAGCCAGGGGGTCTTGTTTGCCTTGTCCTCCGGCCCAAGTAAAGCGTACTTCTATTTCTTGAGCACGGCACGCTGCCCATGTTGCCTCAGGTAACAGAGGAAGGCTGGCAACGAGGCGTGCCTGGGGCAAGGCCAGGCTGGAAAGCCAAAAGGGTATGTGCTCGGCAACTGCCGGGTCGGTGACAATCAACGCCGTGAGACGCTCGCGACAAGACGGCGCAGCCGTGAGCTCACAGATGGAAGCTCCTGCGAGCTGACATAGGCTGCGCACTAGCTGTCCAACCAAATTCTGCCCGGCAATACCCACTGACAAGCCTAGACGTACATCGGCCGCCTCAACAGCCCGCCAGGCTATCCCACCCGGAAGTGCCAGTAGCGCCAAGTCGTCGGATACCTCTTCTGGAATGGCGACAAGGCGTGTGGTGGCTACGAAAACAAGCGGCGCCGGCAGGTCCTGCCCGTAGCCAACCCAAGCTACCCGCTGGCCGACTTGAAAGCCACTGCGTGGCGCAACGGCAGTAACTGTACCGACCCCTCCATATTCAATCGTGTGTAGCATCGCCTTGCGCGTTACGAAGGTCTCATAGGCTTTCTTCCACACCCGGCGGACAAGACTAGGCCTAGTCGCCGGCGCCAACGCTGTCGAAGTAACGCTTGCCAGAGCTTCGTCAGTTGGTAGTTTCTCGCTCGGTGGCAGTAGGTCTACCACATGGAGCAGGCAGCGACTAACGCGAATCACTGCACCGCCCGGCGCAAGGCGCGGAACCGGAGTTTCAACGTACGTGAAGCGGCCAGTCCGGGGGTCTTGAACGGGACGTTTCATAGGAAACCAGAAAACCTGCTGTCCCTGCCGCGACCGGGAAATGAGCCCACCACGGCTAGAGGCCTTCTTGTTCGGCAAGGTAAGCTGCAATCTGAAGAGCTACTTCACTATCCTGAAGAACATAGCGAGTAGATGGATCGAGCGTCGTCAGACACTCTCCGCAGAAGCGAACCATCTGTGTCGTCAACGGCTTTCCGCAGCCAGCACAGTGTTTGGCCAGAAAACGGATGGCTTCAGTGGCGACTGCCTCCCATTGGGGATGGGCCTCAAAACGCTCCTCTGCTAGGGCGCGCGACTGCCAAACCAGCAGAGCGAGGAAGCCAACATGATACCAGGCGGCAGTATAGTTCAGGGTCGGTTCACAAACTGACGGAGTCGTAAGGTCTCGGGCAGTGACTTCGCGTAATGTCCGCAAAAGCGCCTGCTGATACTTGTGTAGGTGTTGTTTGGCCGCAGAAATATTCACAGTGCTCGTGGTAGTTGAAAGGTAAGGGGTGCAACCAACTGGCCGTGGCACAGCGTGTTGGCCAAAGTCGGTTCAGGCCGCATCATAATGCGCGGGTTCCGGCATCGGTGCAAGCTGCATAGAACATGTGTGACGCCCCGATTTTTTGCCCGGCTGTCTTTTCAGATGCTGATTCGGTTTTTTAGATGGCCGTGCTATACAGGAAGAACGTTTTCAATCTTACACTGTGGTCAAAAGGAGTTTTCCGATGTCTGCTGCTGCACCCGTTTCGGTGGCGTCTCCCGTTTCTCCCCTGACGGCGCTTTCTGAAGACGAGCGTCTGTTTCGTGATAGTGTTGCCGATTTTGCCCGTGAACGTATCCGTCCGCATGTGGCCCGCATGGATGAAGAAGGCGTGTTTGAGGCGTCTCTCATCGAACAGTTTTTTGAACTGGGCTTGATGGGGATAGAAATCCCAACAGAGTACGGAGGCTCTGGCGGGACGTTTTTCATGGCAACCCTCGCCGTTGAAGAGCTGGCCAAGGTAGACGCCTCAGCGGCGGTCATCGTGGATGTTCAAAACACGCTCGTCAACAATGCTATTTTGCGCTGGGGCACGCCGGAGCAGAAAAAGCAATACCTGCCGAAACTGGCCACGCAGGTGGTGGCTTCGTACGCTCTGTCGGAAGCCGGAGCCGGTAGTGATGCCTTTGCCCTGAGTTGCCGTGCGGTGGACAAAGGCGATTTTTGGGAACTCACCGGGCGCAAACTCTGGATTACAAATGCTGCCGAAGCCGGGCTGTTTATTGTCTTTGCGACCGTCAACCCAGAGGCCGGCTACAAAGGCATTACGGCCTTTCTGGTTGAACGCGACATGCCTGGCTTTTCAGTCGGTAAGAAGGAAAACAAGCTGGGCATCCGGGCATCCTCAACATGTGAGCTGATTCTGGAAAACTGCCGCGTGCCAAAGTCAAATGTTCTGGGAGAGGTTGGCAGGGGCTATAAGGTCGCCATTGAAACGTTGAACGAAGGGCGAATTGGCATCGGTGCGCAAATGGTTGGTGTGGCTGCCGGGGCGCTAGAGCACGGCATCCGCTACGCCAAGGAGCGGAAGCAGTTTGGCAAACGCATTGCCGATTTCCAGGCCATTCAGCACCAGATTGCCGAACTGGCCACGCACATCGAAGCTGCCCGGCTGATGGTGTACAACGCCGCACGTCTGCGGGACGCCGGTCAACCGTTTGTCAAAGAAGCTGCCATGACGAAGTGGTTTGCGTCACAGGTGGCGGAGAGTGTCACTTCCCAGGTCGTCGAAATTTTCGGCGGCTACGGGTTTACCAAAGAATACCCCGTCGAGAAGTACTTCCGTGACTCCAAGATCGGAAAGATTTACGAAGGTACTTCGTTTATGCAGCTCAACACGATTGCCAAGTTGCTTCTAGCCGACTGAGCCGCAATGTAGCCTGTCTTTATGGAGAATGTTGATCTGCTGGTTGTAGGTGGTGGGCCAGCTGGTATTGCAGCCGCCCTGTGGGGAAAGCGGTTAGGGTTAGGTTCCCTGCTGCTTGAAGCCGGCCCACATCTGGGCGGGCAGTTGCTGCAAACCTACAACCAGTCAGTGGATTGTCCGGGGTTTTATGGCCTTGTTGGGGCAGACATTGCCGAGCGGCTGACAACCCACCTTGTACGCGAAGGGGTGTGCTTTCGGACAAATGCACGTGTGACGCAAGTGAATTGCGCTGCTCGGAGCATTACTGTCAATGAGACAGAGACCCTGACCGGGCGTGCGCTGGTGCTGGCGCTTGGCGTCCGCAAACGACGGCTGGGCATTCCAGGAGAGCGTGAGTTTGCCGGGCGAGGCGTAAGTACTTCTGCTACCCGTGACAAAGGGAAGTACGTTGGCAAAGCAGTCGTCATCGTTGGGGGCGGTGACGCTGCCTTTGAAGAGGCGCTTATCCTAGATGAAGCAGGTTGTCACGTCACATTAGTCCACCGATCTGGAACCTTTCGGGCGCGCCCGCTTTACCGTGATCCTGTTTTGACGCATCCACGGATTCGCATTATGACGCACACCCGTCTGCTTGCCATTGAAGGAAGCCAATGTGTCGAGCGGGTTCTCATAGAACGGAACGCGCCGGGTGAAGCCCCACAGCAACAGGTACTCCCGGTGACAGGCGTCTTTCTAGCCCTTGGGGTTGTGCCGGCAACGGAGTTGGTTGCCGAGCAGGTTGCCTGCGACCCAGAAGGCTACATTATGACCGATCGTCATGGAGCAACGTCGTGCCCTGGCGTCTGGGCATGTGGCGACGCTACTCGTCCCCTGCTGCCAAGCCTTTCGACAGCCTTTGGCAGTGGTGCCACTGTCGCTAAAGCAGCTTTTGACTGGCTTTTGCTACAAACAAGTAGCAAGTTGTAGCTGAGTTTGTTTATTGTCCAGGCCATGCCCCCCAAGATGCGCCCTTGATTAGGTTTTCTCGTCGGGTGGTGCCCGATGCTTCTGTACGAAATCAACGCTCGACTCAACGGGCAGCGCTTTGCTGACATCAGCGATAGCCAGTTACAAACCTATGCTGCGCTTGGTTTTGATACCCTGTGGTTGATGGGGGTGTGGGCAATCGGACCCGAAGGGATAGCAATGTCCAAGCGGCATGCGCCTGATTTTGTCGGCTCACCCTACGCCATTAGTGACTATCAGTTCAACCCAGAGCTTGGCGACGAAGCTGATTTTGCAGCGCTTCGCCGACGCGCCCACCGCTACGGGCTACGGCTGGTGCTTGACTTTATCCCCAATCACTTTGCCCGTGACACACCGCTTATCCTAAAGCACCCGGAATACTTCATGCACAGTAACCCGGAGTGGCGTGATGAGTACCGGGGCGACTATTACTGGCATCCTTCAGGGCGTTTTTTGGCGCACGGCAAAGACCCACACTTTGCTGGTTGGGAAGACACCGTGCAGCTTGACTATACCGTAGCCGGTACGCGCGCCCACATGCGCGATACGCTCGTGCGGTTGGCGACCCTGTGCGATGGGGTTCGATGCGACATGGCTATGCTGATCCTGCGCGACCAAATCCGCCGGCAGTGGTATCCGCGATTGCCCCAGGAAGTCTTTGACCGCGCCATGCCGGGCGAGTTTTGGGATGAAGCAATTGCGGCAGCCAAGCGCGCTAACCCTGATTTCATCCTGATCGCCGAAGCCTACTGGGACACTGAGCTAAAGCTGATCTCGCTCGGGTTTGACTACGCCTACGACAAGCGCTTGCTTGATTGCCTTGTGGCGCATGACGCGCCTTATGCTGTAGCCGAACGCTTGCGCTCAGTTTCAGCGCTTTTTCTTCAGAACACGCTCCGCTTCATTGAAAACCACGATGAAGAGCGTGCCGCAGCGCGTTTTGCCCCCTTAGCTAACCGGCGCGCAGCGGCACTGGTGTGTCTGTTGCCGGGTGGCGTGTTGATTCATCAAGGCCAGATGGAAGGGGTAAAAGAAAAAATACCCGTTCAGCGCATCTGGCCGCTGCATCGCCATGAGCCAGACCTTGCCCTTCAGGCCTACTACAGGACATTGCTCAACGTGGCCCGGCAACCCCTTTTCCGCCAAGGCGAATACGCCCGTGGTGAGTCAAACATTCCTCGTGTAGTGAGCTTTTGGCGGGCGCACAACGCCGAAGCCGAGCTGGTGCTTATCCCGATAGGAGACATGCCCGTGCGGTTACCGGTCACACCGTGCGTCACCCTTCCTCCGCCGGCTTACCGAGTCAATCCCCATTCAGCGCGGATACGCCAGCGCCCGGAACAACGGCTGCCGGTTGTAACCCAGGACGACTGCTGGGAACTAGACGCTGCGGCGCTGGCCACGGCTTTTGAGGCATCGCCCTTTGTGAGCATTACCTTCGACGCCCAGGTTTGCATGTGAACGCCCGCCTTGCAACACTGCTCCACGCCTTGCGCTGCCCGGTGTGCGCAGGTAAAGACCTTGCCTTTGAAGGCGAGTTCGAAGACGCATGCCGCAGCGGAACGTTTATTTGTCGTCAGTGCAGCGCCTGGTATCCATTGCAGGATGGAATTGCCGATTTCCTGCCAACCGGCCACCCAGTGCTGACGCTGGCCCAGTTGACGGGCCAATGGAAGCTGACGGCGACAATCTACGAGCGCCTGTGGCGAACCCGTGCACTTTCTCTGATTGCCGGGGAGACTTTTCCACCGGCGCGCGAAATCGGTTTGCTGCTCGATGCCTTTGAACCTACCTTTACTGAAGACGGGCTGTGGCTCGATGCCGCATGTTCGACAAGCTATTACGGACGCCCAATAGCTAAACGGCTTCTCGAACGGGGAAGGCTGGCTTCACTTGTTGTCGGGATCGATCTTTCACTGGCGATGCTGGAAGAAGCCCGCGCCTATGCCAACCGTGAGGGCGTTGCCAAGGCCATGATCTGGCTGCGGGCAGATATGTCCGCGCTGCCGCTGGCTGAGGCTACGGTGCGGGGAATCGCCTGCGGCGGCTCGCTCAATGAGTACCGTGACGCTCTGGTCGTTCTGAAGGAAGGGCGGCGCGTCCTGCAACCCGAAGTTGGACGGTACTTCGTCATGAACCAACTTGATCCGCCACTGATCGTGCGGGCGGTACTGTCTTCCGTGGGCGGGCTGACATTTTTCACGCGCCCAAAGCTGGATGAGCTCTTTGTAGCTGCCGGGCTGCAAAAGGTAACGGCCGCCGACTATGGCAACCTAGCCATCACCGTGCTGCGGGCCTAACTCCAAGACCAGCTAGGCTTCACGCCACACCTGAGGCCATGGCGGGCCGGGCGGCTACAGCATCGGGCGGAATCGAAGCAAAAAAGGCGTACCAGTCGCTAACCGGTGGCGTGGTGTCAGAAATGATCTCCAAGGTCTTGCCGTAGGCAGTCTCTGTCCACAGAGCTTGAACACAAACCTCGGCTACGTCGCCGCGCGGGATAGAGCCACTAGAAAGGGCATCGGCTGGAGCCACCTTGATGCCTTTCTGGAGCGGAGGCTGATTGGTCAATCCACCCGGACGCACAATCGTGTAGCGCAGCCCTGACGTGCGGACGGCCTTTTCAGCTTTGTCCTTCATGGCAAGGATGTTGCCGAAAGGCCGCATCATCAGGCTAAACGGGTTGAGAGGTTGATTGATGAGCATCGAGGTAACAATGACGATGTGTTCGGCTCCGACCCGCTTCATGGCGTCCAACACATTGACGGTGCCGCGGTTATCTACAGCATCCGCGCCGTCCTCACCAAAACCGAAGAAGCCGGCGAGCCCTTTGCCCGTGTTGGCAAAACCAACGCGCGTACCAACGCAGTTGATAACCGCCCGGACACCACGCAGCGCGTTTTCTAGGCTGGCCGGATCGCGGACATCGGCCACTGCTGTTTCAACACCTGGCTTGGCTACTTCTCGCAATTTGGCTTCTGACCGAGCGACAGCACGTGTCTTGATGCCGTAATGCTGTAATCGGCCCACAACTTCTCGTCCGGTGCCGCCGTTGGCACCCAGGACCGCTACGATGCCTTCATAAGTGGGCATGGGTCTACTCCTTACACAAGGTACGGGGGGAGAGAGAGGATTGATTCCACGGTACGGTCACCGGTGCAACCTATACTGCCAAAGATGACGCAGGTGTCACCGCGCGTACGACAGCTTCAGCCACAACTTCCGCCGCCAGCGTTCCCAGGCAGCCGACATCCGTTATCGTCGCCGGCAGGTCTGGCGCTGCCACGGAAACGGCAAAGAGCGTGTCACCGTCGAAGGGCGTGTGGACGGGGGAAATCGTCCGGGCCAGTCCATCATGGGCCATCTGGGCAACTTTCGTGAGTTCGACCTTGGAAAGCGGAACATTAGTGGCAACGACACCGATGGTCGTGTGGCTGGCCGGCGGCAGCGGCGAAAAATGGGTGATGCGTCCTTCGCGGATGCATGCGGCAAGGTCGGCAAAACGGCCGTCCTCCAGCCGCGCGCCGGCAATGATCTGCTGCGTTGCGGGGTGCCGTACATCGCCTACGGCATTGACGGCCAGAAGGGCGGCGACACACACGCCATTGGGCAGGGTGCGCTGAAAACTGCCAATGCCACCCCGCGAGGCGCGAGCAATGCCAAGCAGCTTGCCGACAGTAGCGCCGGCTCCGGCCCCGACGGCCCCTTCGGCAACCGGAGCCGTTGTAGCCGCCAGGCAGGCCTGATAACCAGCCTCAGCATCGGGGTAAATCGCTGGATCGCCAGTATGGAGGTCGAACAGAATGGCCGCCGGAACAATCGGCACCCGTGCCACACCGACATCGAAACCAATGCCATGTTCCCGCAGGTAGCGGACGACGCCGGTGGCCGCTTCCAGACCGAAGGCGCTGCCGCCGGCCAGAACGATGGCGTGCACCTGGGCAACCAGATTGAGCGGCGCCAAGGCATCCGTTTCACGTGTGCCGGGTGCGCCGCCGCGCACATCCACTCCGGCTACGGCCGGGCGGTCGAAGCACACAACCGTACAGCCGGTTGGCCGGCGCGTATCGGTGAAATGTCCGACGCGCAGCCCGGGGATGGCGGTCAGGGTCAGGTTTTCCATGCTCTCAGACTCTCCGCCAGGGCGTCGCGCCAGTCGCGCAGCACCGGCAGCCCACGGGAGGCGTCCGCCGAGTGCGCCAGGACACACCACATCGGGCGTCTTGCCGGTCGGCGCAACTCGGCTTCTGTCACACCGACCAGCCTAGCCTGAACGCGGGGACCGAGCCACTCACGTGCCAGTGCAGCAAAATCATACCAGCTACAGGGTTCGCCGGCGCTGACGGCATGAAACAGCCCACCGGCGCGGGCTTCCGCCAGATGGCGTAGATACACGGCAACATCGGCCGCATAGCTCGGAAGAATGCGGTTGTCGGTGATGCCTTTGACGATGCCAGGACGGGTGAGCAGGTCGCCAATCATACTGGCAAAGTTTTTGCCGCCGCGTCCAAAAAGGCCAGCTACCCGCACGACGGCGAAATCCGGTGAAACGCTGTGCACGGCCTGCTCACCGGCCAGCTTGGACGCGCCGTAGACCGAAATGGGATTGGGAGGACTCGTCGGCTCGTAGGGAAGTGGGCTGGTGCCGTCAAAGACGTAGTCGGTGCTGATGTGAATGAGGTAGGCTCCGATAGCTTTAGCGTTTTCAGCTAGGTAGCGAGGTCCATCCGCGTTGTGGAGAAAGGCAGCGGCGCGGTCGGTTTCGCACGCATCCACGTTCGTCATGGCGGCGCAGTTGATGATGACAGCCGGACGGTACTGCCCAAGGCAGGCTTTCACGGCTGCTGCGTCGCTAATGTCCAGCTCAGAGCGGCGCAGAGCGATGACCTCGTAGTGCTGGTGGCAGGCTTCAGCAACGTGGCGGCCAAGCAATCCGGCTGCGCCGGTGACAAGCAGGCTGGGCATGGTGTGTGTCAGTCACGCGGACGACGTTTGTCTTTGTCCTTGTCGTCTTTGTCGCGTCCGATTTTCCAGATTTCCCAGAAACGGCGTTTTTCGCGCTTTTCCTCACGCTTTTCGGCTTGCCGCTCCTGGGCACGTGGAGCGCGCATGCTTCCAGGGTTGGGTTCTGCGCGAGGTGTGGGCAGCGGCTCTGTGCGCGTGGCTTCCACAGGTGGTCGCGACGGTGGAGGGGCTGGTATCTCGGCCGGTGGCCGGGTCGGGCGCACCACTGGATCAGGCAGGCTGCTGGTTTCTTCCGGCATACTGCGGGAGGGGCGGGTAGCGCTCTCCTGCACTTTGTCGGTTGCCTTTGGGCGGCGGGCCGGCGCCCCCACGACAGGTCTGGCTGCCGGTGGTGCGTTCGGGGGAGGTGCCTCCACGAGGGGTTCATCTGGCGTGGTAGTGGGGTCAGCCGCCGGGAGCAGGGTAGTTGGGGGTGGTGGTGTAACATTTGGTTTTTCTACCAGGGTAGGAGTTTCCTTGGGGAGAGTTGGCGCAGGAGTTGGCACGGCGGTCGGGCGCAGCCAACTTGTTGCAGCCAAACCTCCAAGGATAAGGGCTGCTGAAATGCCCCCCACAATGCCTAGTTGCCAGGGTAACTTTGCGCGCGCCTGAGGCGTCTTCACGGCCACTGTTTGAAGCGTGGCTGTGTCCGGCGGTGTGGGTGTCGGCGCAGCGCTGATAGCTAATGTGCCGGTGCTAACTCTGGGTGGAGAAGGCACAGCAGGCTGGCTCAGATGCGGCAAGGGAGTCTGCCTGTCAAAGCCTGCGGGATTTTCAAGGAGAACGGTCCCTTCAACCGTGCTTTGTGGAGAAAAAGGTTGGGCAGACTGCTTAGCATCTTGGGCAGAGTTTCCTTCCAACACTGCGGTAACCCGAGTCTCCGGCGCCTTGAACGGTGTGGGTGTTGGGAGAGAAAGAGGAATAACCGGGCTAGGCAGCGTGCCGTAGGTCGCCACATAAGCTGCTTCGAGACGTTTCCACCACTCAATAACTGCAGACGGACGGTCCTGGGGCTTTTTGGCAAGGGCTGCCAGGACAGCTTCTTCCAGTGCCGGAGATACGTTGGGATTGATTGCGCGTAGTGGCGGTGGCGGCTTCTGAATCTGGGCGGTGAGGATGGCAGCGACTCGACCGCGAAATGGCGGCTGCCCGGCCAGCATCTCATAGGCAATGATACCTAAGCTGTAGAGGTCAGACCGCGCATCCAGGTCCTCGCCGCTGCAATGTTCGGGTGACATGTAGGCTGGTGTGCCGACCAACTCGCCTGTGCGCGTGATGCTCGACGAAGTCTCGGCATCTTCAACGGTTTTAGCCAGCCCGAAATCGAGAACCTTGACCGTGGCACTGCCGTCATCCCGCCGCTTGAGCATGATGTTGTCCGGCTTAAGATCACGGTGGATGATGTTGCGGCGATGGGCAAACTCAACGGCAGCACAGACCTCGCGCAGGATGGGCAGGGCCAGCGAAAGCGGCAGCGCCCCTTGTTCTTGCAAGAGGATACGTAAGTTCTTGCCCTCAACAAACTCCAGAACCAAATAGGCACCGCCGTTGGGGAGCTTGCCGAAATCATAGACGGTGACGATGTTAGGGTGTTCGGTGGCCGCTGCCATGCGCGCTTCCCGGAAGAAGCGTTCAAGCGAGCCTTCAACCGTCAGAATTTCCGGGTGCAACACTTTGACAGCTACCGTCCGATCCAGTAGGAGGTGACGGCCGCGGTACACTGTGCCCATGCCGCCCTGCCCTAAGACAGCTTCCAGCCGAACTTTGTTGTCAATGATGCTCCCTACAAGCGACGATGGAGAGTCCGGGCCGGGATGGTTCATACTTCTGGCTCGCTATCGGTTGGTTTTGGTTGCATTACCCTACATCCATTTCTGCCTCGGCAAATGTCATCATGCCTACGTGCAGGCTGCATGCGGCGTCAAGGATTGAAAGTGCTAAAGCAGCGCCGCTGGCTTCGCCCAGGCACAGATCAAGCTGCAAGAGTGGCGTTACTCCCAACATGTCCAGCAGAACCTGATGCCCCGGCTCGGCCGAACGATGCCCAAACACAATGAACTCGCGTGCTGCCGGCGCCAGGGCGACGGCAAGGGCTGCGGCTGCCGTCGAAACGTATCCATCAGCAACGGCTACCAGTCTACCGGCAGCGCAACCCAGAAATGCCCCGCACATAGCTGCTAGGTCAAGGCCGCCAATCTTCACAAGGATGTCGTACGGAGCGTGTGGGGCGGGGCGGTGGTGTTCAAGGGCGCGCCGAATGACAGCCGCCTTGTGGGCAACACCTTCTGGAGAAAGCCCACTGCCGCGACCTGTGACAACTTCCGGTGGCTTGCCGGTCAAGGCTGCGGTGACGGCAGCCGCAGCCGTCGTGTTTCCAATGCCCATTTCACCAATGGCTACGACCCGGATGCCTCGTTCACGGAGTTCGCACACTGTTGTGTAACCGACGTGCATAGCGGCGTCACACTCCGCCGGCGTCATGGCCGGTTCTTGGGCAAAGTTGCGCGTTCCACGGCGCACCTTGCTGTGCCGGATACCGGGCAGGTGTGAAACATCGGCGTCCACGCCGACATCGCAGATGACCAGTTCACTGCCGGTGAGTTTGGCAAGAACGGCAATGGCTGCGCCACCACCGATGAAGTTGCGCAAGTGCTGATGGGTGATTTGTGGTGGAAAGGCATTGACGCCCTCGGCGCAGATGCCATGGTCGGCGCAAAAGACCACAATGGCCCGCGGCCGGGCCTGTGGGGTTTCCGTCGCCTGAATGGCAGCCATCTGGGCTGCCAGAGTTTCCAGCCGGCCGAGACTGCTCGGTGGCTTGACCAGGCTGGCCTGCCGCGCCAGCGCCTGTTCCGCCCAGAAGTGGTGTGGTGAATGGATGTCTTTCAGAAGACTTTGCCACCAGTGCGTCATGACAGCGTACCGAAGGCCCGGCGCAGCGCGGCTGCCGATTCGTCGAGGGCGCGGGCAGCGTCATCAAACAAGCCTGTCAGTGAGAAAAAGCCGTGCAGCATGCCGGCATAGCAGGAAACCGAGGTGGTCACACCGGCGGCTTCAAGACGCCGGGCATACGCTATGCCTTCATCCCGCAGAGGATCATACTCGGCCACGATAATATGCGCCGGAGGCAGCCCGGACAGGTCTTTTTCAAAAAGCGGCGAGAGGTAGGGATGTCGCTTGTCTTGGTTAGCCGGAACATAGTGCCGCAAAAACCACTGCATGGCTTCTTTGGTCAAAAAGTAGCCTTCGCTGTAAGCCTCATACGACGGTTGGCTGTGGGTAGCGTCGGTCACAGGGTAGACCAGCAACTGGAACACCGGCAGCTTGCCCTTGCGATTGCGCGCCATCAGGGCCGCCACGGTGGCGAGGTTGCCGCCGGCGCTGTCTCCTGCAACGGCAATCCGCGCCGGATCGCCGCCCAGTTCGGCCGCGTGTGCAGCCGTCCATTGCAGGGCGTCGTAAGCATCAATAGGGGCTGCCGGGAAGGGATGTTCCGGAGCCAGCCGGTAGTCCACTGAGATCACTATCGTCGGGGTCCGGTTGGCCAGAATACGGCAGACGTTGTCGTGACTGTCGAGATTGCCAATGACGAACCCGCCGCCGTGAAAGTAGAGCGTGATGGGCAACGGCCAGTCGCTCGTCGGCGCGTACAGGCGAATGGGAATTTCAGCCTGGCTACCCGGAATGCGCCGTTCCTCGATGCGGGCCACGGGTTCTGGCGGTCCGGCCAGCGCCCGTAGCGCAAGAAATGACGCCCGCGCCTGCTCTGGCGTTAGCGTCCACATGGGCGGATTGCCCAGCGCCGCCATCTGGTTGAGAAAAGCTTCAGCTTGTGGATGCAAGGGCATTGAAACACCTCCACTGCCAGGCCCTGGCGCGTTGCTCCTATCTGGCTCAGGTCAGCCGCACTGTCCGGTCGCCGGCAATGATCTGTCCAATCGTGAACACTTCATAGCCGCGTGCGCGAAAGTTCTGTGAAACGGCATCGGCGTCGTCTTCGGACACAACCAGCGCCATACCGATTCCCATGTTGAATACTCGGTAGCTTTCTTCTTCAGGAAGTTGACCTAGTGCGACGAGGTGGGAAAAGACCGGCAGGATGGGCCAACTCCCGCGCCGAATTTCAACCGCACACCCTTCGGGCAGGATACGGGGCAGGTTGTCGAGCAGACCACCGCCGGTAATGTGCGCCAGACCCTTCACATGTCCGCTACCCAGCAGGGGTTCGAGCGCCGGCAGGTAGCACTGGTGTGGTTTGAGGAGCTCTTCGGCCACCGTACAGCCCAGGGCTTCAACCTGTGTATCGGTTTCGTAGCGGGCGATCTCGAAAAACAGCTTCCGCGCCAGGCTATACCCGTTTGTGTGCAAGCCTACTGAGGGCAGCCCGAGTACGATGTCACCAGGGCGGATTGTCGTGCCGTCAATGATATGTGGGCGGTCTACCCAGCCGACGATAAAGCCGGCGAGGTCATACTCGCCGTCGCCGTAGAAACTGGGCATTTCGGCTGTTTCGCCGCCGATAAGCGGGCAGCCGAACTCCCGGCAAGCCCGGGCCAGTCCGTCTACAACTGCAGCCACGATACTGGGGGCAAGCTGGCCGGTAGCAATGTAGTCGAGGAAAAACAGCGGGCGCGCTCCATGGACGAGAATGTCATTGATGCAGTGGGCTACGAGGTCGTAACCCACGGTGTGGTGAATGCCGGTCAGAAAGGCAATTTTGAGCTTTGTTCCAACGCCGTCGGCGCTGGCTACAAGCACCGGGTCAGTTGCACCAGCAAACGCCGGGCGAAACAGTGCGCCAAAGCTGCCAATGTCGCTGAGCACCTGAGCATTGAACGTTGTTTGTGCCAGGTGGCGGATGCGGCGCTTGGCCTCATGAGCCGCCGCCAGGTTTACGCCGGCGTCACGGTAGGTCACCACGGTGGTTTCCCCATCAAAGATAGAAATCTTTTTGGTCTGGGTCTTGTCCCTGGGTCAGTTCGCGGAGCAGCGCTCTGACTTCTGCTTGGGCGCGTAAGCGGGCGTCGTCATCAAGCGTGAAGGTCACGCGCAGGTGATCGCCTTCGCGCAGCCTAGCGGGAAGCAAGCTTCTCGGACAGTCAAAATACACTCGATCATTGTCGTAGAGCACGAGCCGAGCAAAGCCCTCCGTCAAACTGTCCACAACGAGGTGGCATGCGCTAGAGGCCGCTGGGTCGTTCATTGTTGCCAGCCTTTCGTAGAATTTGGCGCTACGCGGAGAGTTTGGCGCGCACCAGGTCATTGACAGCTTTCCCGTCGGCGCGGCGTCCGGCTAGCTTGGCCATAACAGCTTTCATAACCCGGCCGATGTCCTTGGGCGAACTGGCACCGGTCTCGGCAATAGTGCTTGTTACGATATGCTCTAACTCATCAGCACTCACTGCTGCTGGCAGATAGCTTTCTAGAAGCTCTAGTTCGGCTTGTTCCTTAGCTGCCAGGTCTTCCCGCCCACCCTTGGTAAAGGATTCCACAGCTTCACGACGTTGCTTGATGAGGGTTGAAAGGAGGGCGATGACTTCCGCATCGTCAAGCTGATGCTGCACTTCAATTTCCTTTTTTTGAAGCGCAGCCTTCACCATCCGCAAGGCTTCGAGGCGGGCGGTATCCTTGGTTTTCAGCGCTGCGGTCAGATCGGCAAGCAGGCGTTCGCGAAGGGTCATACGAGGTTAGTTCGACAGCAAGGTGAGGTCGTGGAGTTCGACGGCACGAACCGTCGTGATGCCTTCCTGGTTGGTTTCGATAACGCGAATGAAGGTGGGCAGGTAGATACCGCCAACGGGTTTATACCGTTCTGTGTACTGGGCCACACCCGAAAGACGGCCGGTTTCGGGATCAAAGTAGGTCACGACGTAATGTTCAGGTAGGTTGCGTCCATCCTCGGTAGTGACCACATCAAGCGTGGTAATGGTGAAGCGTGAACCGTGCATTTGCCGGCAGACTTCGGTGATGATGCCGTCCTGAATCCGGTAGCTAGAGCTGAGCGGGTCGCCCTCAAACACGATTTTGACCCCTAGGGCATTCTCTTGGCCTTCGGCAATGAATACGGGATAGTTGGTCGGCACGGGCATCCCCCCGCTGCGCTCCAGCCGGTGCGCAATGTTCATTGCCAATACCCCGCGCAGCCACTCCAGGCTTTCGTGGCTGACGCCGGGAAGGTCAAAGGTGATGTCGTGAACGGTTTTCAAGCTCATGCAGCCGGTGAAGGTCTGGCTGCCTTCACGGAAGGTCAAGGCGGCCGTAAAACCGTGGAACTGGTCATCTGGAAAGGTAGCCCGGCGGGCACGCGCGTCTTGCAGCAACGTTTCGGCCGTTGTGGAAGCAGCATCAGGTACGGTGACAGAAGCAACCATGGTGCGTTATCTTGAAACGGGTTCAGGTTTTTGAGCCAAGGAGGGGCGTTATGGCAAACCACATATTAGCACGATACTCGGCAGAGGGGCGGACGTGCAATCCCACATGCTTTCAGAGTGCAGAGAGTAGATGCATTTTGACAAACCTTCGGTGGGTTCGTTACGGTAAGCACGTCCCGTTTGATGTGTGCTGCCTATCGTTCCCAACGGCGTCCCCGTAAGGGGGAAAGGACTGTGTTTCTATGGCGCGACAGTGGAAAAACTACTGTGAGTTCGAGCCTATCGTGCAACGCATTGAGTACATGCGGGTGCTCGTGCTGGATAATCTCATCGCCTGCATGTCTGACCTCAGCGAGAAGGCAAAAGACGAACCCAATTTTGATGCCGAGGCGTGGATTGCTGAAGAACGCAAGATCGCCGGATTTGCCATCGGAAACATCACCCAGAACATCAACAACCTGGTCATCAAGCCACACTGGTTGGTCATCCGGCTCAATGAGCTGACAGATGCTAGGGTCGCCGATTTTGACCCTGATGCCATTATTCTCAGCGGCACGTTGCGTGACTTCGATCTGTACAATCCAAAACTGATTGCCAACTTGGAGTCCTTTCTTCGGCGCACAACAATCCCGGTGTTGGGCATCTGTGGGGGACACCAGATCATAGGACAGGCGTTCGGTGTGCGGGTGGTGACGTTGGACGGCTTGAACCCGTGGGAAAAACGCACCGAGCGGATGCGGGAGTACCAGTATTACCTCATCCATGTTCTGCGCCCACAGGACCCGCTGTTTGCCGGCATTTTGACCGAACGCGGGCGGCGGTTGCCGAAAAACACACTGCGGGTGTGGCAGAATCACGGGCTGATGCTGGAGCGCGTACCGCCCGGATTTTCCTTGCTGGCCAAAAGCGAGTTGACCCGCAACCAGATTATGGTCAAGCGTGGAGATGGGCAGTTGCTCTATGGCGTGCAGTTTCACCTTGAAAAGTCATTCGAGGACTGGCGCAAGCTGCCTAGCCCGTGGGAGCACCGGAACGAAAGCCGGGATGGACGGCGGATGTTTGAGAACTTTCTCATCGAGGCGCTCAAGCACCGTGGCAAGGCGGAATTGGTGCGCGAACAGGCCGTTCTGCCGGCGCCGACTGCCCCGACGCAGCCTGTCTATGCTGTCGCGGCAAGCGGTCAACAGCTCAATCGTTACGGCAATCCTGGAAAGGCCTTGCCGCCAGTTCGTCCGGCGGCTGAGGTTCCCGCCCCAGAAGCCGAAAGCGAATACATCGCCGACCGCTTGACCGGTCTCTGATGCCAACCGTTCGCTGAAGTTTGGAGCATTTCTGAGGTGTGCCCCTGATGGAAGGGGTGTCTGCGTCCTCTCGCCGCAGGCCGCTCACCGCCGAATCTGGCACTTGCGTCTGTCTGTTTCAGGATATAGTTTGCCTACAGAGTAAGGTTCTTTTGGTTTTGGGTGCCCGTTGCCTTTCGCAGGCGAACGGGAGAATAGGGAAGCGGGTGCGAATCCCGCACGGTCCCGCCACTGTGACGCCAACATCAGGTTTCGCGCCATTTCCTCAATAAGCCACTGCGCACCAGCGTGGGAAGGCGCGGCGCGAAACGGCGAAGTCAGGAGACCTGCCCAAAGCCACGCGCACGGAAAGCTTCTCGCGGAAGGAGCTGCGCGGCCAACAGTCTGCCGACCGGCGTCCGTTTCGGGCGCAGGTTCTTCGTCTGTTTGCTTTCCAGTGCGTGCGACTGAAGTTGCCAAGGCTTTGCCTGGCTGGCTTGGCCCAACTGGGCCAAATAAGCCCTGGAAGTGTTCATGTCGCCGCTGTTTCTCATTGCTGCCTATACTCTTGATCGCCTCATTGGCGATCCGCCCTGGCTACCGCATCCCGTACGCTGGATGGGGCGCTTCATTGCTGCTGGTGAACGAGCTCTGCGCCCGCTAGCGACAGGACCGGTAGGCTTGTTTCTTGCCGGGGCCGTGTTGTCGCTGACGCTGGTGGGGCTCAGTTACGGTGGTAGTTGGCTGGCTTTGCGTAGCCTGTGCGCCTGGTCGCCAACCTTTGGTGCCATGGTCATGGTGTATCTGGCTGCCACGACGCTGGCTACTAAGGACCTGCTGGATGAAACTGCTGCCGTCGTAAATCGTTTGCTCAACCACGACCTGCCAGGCGCACGGGCGCGTGTTGCACGGATTGTCGGACGCGACACAGCCGAACTCAGCGAAAGCGAAGTCTGCCGGGCAACGGTTGAAACGCTGGCCGAAAGCGCCTCGGACGGCATCATCGCACCTTTGTTCTACCTGGCCGTGGGGGGCGTTCCGGCGGCGCTGGCTTACAAAGCCATCAACACCCTTGATTCATGCATCGGCCACAAGGACGAACACTACTTCTGGTTTGGCAAGTTTGCAGCGCGGTTGGATGACCTTGCCAACTGGCTTCCGGCGCGGCTGACGGCGTTGCTGCTGGTGATTGCCGCCGGGCTTGGCGACGCAGACTGGCGCGGCGCGCTGGTGACGTGGTGGCGGGATGCCCACCGCCACGCCAGCCCCAATGCCGGGCATCCCGAAGCCGCCATGGCCGGGGCGCTCGGCGTCCGCCTGGGCGGACGAAACACCTACGCCGGCGTTCCCTACGTCACACCTTTTCTCGGTCAAGCTCTCCGTCCGCTGGATATAGTCGCTGTTGAAACGGCGCGGCGGCTTGTAGCCCGGGTCTCCTGGCTCGGCTTTGCGGCGGCGCTCATCTTCTGCCTAGGAGGGCTCCGATGAATCCTTCTCCGTGGTTACTTGTACATGGTGGACGTGTTTTCGAGGCGGCGCAGCGGTGGGGCATTGCGCTGGCGGAGGTGCTCGACTTTAGCGCCAGTCTGAACCCCTGGGGACCGCCGGCATCCGTCAAATCGGCCGTGGCGCAGGCCGACTGGACACATTACCCAGACGACACGGCACTGCGCGCCAGCTTTGCACAACGCTATCGGCTTGATCCAGCGGCTGTTGTGGTCGGCAATGGCGTGTCAGGCTTGCTCTTTGACGCCTTGCGCATCTGGCGTCCCCGGCGCGTTCTGCTGCTGGAGCCTTCATTTACGGAGTACCGCCGGGCGCTCCTGGCCGTCAACGCATGTCTTGTTACCTGGCCGCTGCGCGCCGAAGACGGTTTTCAGCCCAATTTCAGGCAGCTTGGGCCGTTCATCCGCGAAACGCGCGTGGATACGGTGGTGCTCAACACGCCACACAATCCAACCGGCGTCGCCTATCCGCCGGAGCACCTACTGGAGTTTATCCATACTGTGGCGCAGCACAGCGTGCGGGTCGTCTTAGACGAATCCTTTGTGGATTACCAGCCTGAAAACTCCCTGATTCAGAAGGCAGCCAACCTGCCCAACGTTGTTGTCCTCCGTTCGATGACAAAGTTCTACACGATGCCCGGCTTGCGCGTGGGGGTCGCTGTCGCCTACCCGCCGCTGGCGCAGGAGCTGCGTCGTCAGACGGCCGCTTGGCCTGTCGGCGTGCCGGCGCTTGAAGCGGCCCAAGCTGCCCTGGCCGATGAAGATTTTGCTTCTCGGACACGCATGCGTACCGAGTGCGCCCGGCGTACCTTTGCCCATGCCCTGGAAGAACTCGGTTGCACGGTGTTTCCCAGCGTAGCCAACTTTTTGCTCATCCGCCTGCCACGCGGCACAGGGACGGATTTGGCCCGCTGGCTAGAAGCGCACCACGTGCTGATTCGCCGCTGCACTGATTTCGTCGGTCTAGACGACCACTACATACGAGTTGCCGTCCGCGAGGATGCTGCCAACGCCCACCTAGTCGCCTTGCTGGTGCGCTGGCTTGGGGAACAGCGGCAGGCAGTATTGACTAGTTCGGAAAATTCTTAGTTAGTTTTAGAATGAAAGGAAAACATCTGCCATGAACTCCGTACTCCGTTGCCTGGCTGTCAGTGCTATGTGGTGGCTACTGCTTGTTGGCAGTGCCACAGCCCAGTCAAATGCCATTCGGGGACGCATCCTGGATGAACAGGGAAGCCCCGTGCCCAATGCCAGAGTGGCCCTTCAGGGTAGTGATGTCAGCGTTCGGCTGACAACGGTCAGCAATGCCAACGGCGAATATGCCTTTGAAAACGTAGCCGGACGCGAATACCTCATCGAGGCCGAAGCCTCCGGCTTTGCCCGGACAACGCGCCGTGTCACACCTGGCGAAGCTGCCGATATTACCCTCAAAGTGGAAGGAATTGCCGATGTCGTGGTGGTTACGGCCGCTGGTGCGCCCCAAACCGTAGATGAGGTTTCCAAGGCCATCACCGTCATTGACCGGCAGGAAATCCTCGACCGCAATGAGTTTGCCCTCTACGAAGTGCTGCGTGTTGCACCGGGCATCCAGATTCTCAACAACGGTGGTCCAGGCGCTTTTACCCAGCTTCGGACGCGGGGATTGCGCCCAGATGCCACGGCTATCCTCTACGACGGATTGCGATTCCGTGATGCCTCAACCACGCAGGGCGACGCCACGTCGTTTATGTCCAACCTCAACTTTCTGGATTTCGGACGGGTGGAGTTTCTGCGCGGGTCAGGTTCGTCGCTCTATGGAACGAATGCCGCGGGCGGTGTCGTCAACATCGTCTCGAATCCCGGCGGCGGACCGACAACCGGTTCCCTGCAACTGGAAGGCGGCGGCTTGGGGCTGTTTCGCGGACGGTTTCAGCTCCAAGGCGGGCTGGCTGGCGACCGTTTCACGTACAGTTTTGCCACGATGCACCTGAACGTCACACGCGGCGTCAACGGCTGGACACCCACGCGCAGCACCGGCGTCCAGGGAATGTTGCGCTATGACTTTACGCCCAACATCTCTTTGACCGGGCGTGTCACCGCCTCAGACGACTTTGTGGCTCTTCAGATTAGCCCAACGACGGCAGGCATTCCGGCGGCCAACTTCCCCACGGTCGGCGTCATTCCGGCGCGGTTTCTACCGGCTGACCAGGTGCGGCGGCTGATTGCCGGTGTGCCGCCCTCCCAGATCATCTGGGGAGATACGACCATCATCCCCAACCGGCAGGACCCGGACAACCGCCGGTCGTCCAACTTTGCCATGGGGGCGGTCATCTTCAGCCACACCATCAACCCGACGGTAGGCTACCGGGTGGCATGGCAACGAGTTCACACAGCGCGTGTTTTCCAGAACGGCCCTGGCGGCTTTGGTTTCCAGCCGGTCACTTCCAACTTTCTCAACTATGTCGGCGACATTGACACCGTGGATGCGCGGGTCAACTGGCAACCGGTACGCCGGTTCACCTTCACGGCCGGCTATGAGTTTGAACACGAAGCCTACTTTGACCGGCAGGATAACCGTCTGCCTGATCCCCGGCAGCGAGTGAATGTACAGACCGACATCAGCCAAAACGCCCATGCCGGCTACTTCCAGGCACAGTTTCGGTTGCTTGAAGACCGGTTTCAGCTTTCCCTGTCGGGACGGACGCAGGGCTTCCGGTTGAACCGGCCCACGTTTGTAGCAACCGGGACGACCAGTGCCTACGCCAACGTGCAGCTCAAAGCGCCGCCAACGGCCTACACCGGGGACATTTCGGCTTCGTATTTTGTCCCGACAACCAGGACCAAGCTGCGCGCCCACGTGGGCAATGCCTATCGCGCGCCGGCGCTCTATGAACGCTTCGGGGGCGGCTTTTTCAACAATCCCCGCACCGGTCTGGTCAACTTCACGCCTTATGGCGATCCGTTCCTGGCCCCAGATCGGTACAACTCGTTTGATGCCGGAGTGGACCAGTATTTCTTCCGCGACCGGCTGCAAATCAGCATCACCGGCTTTTACACCCGCGTTGTGCAGATTACGGCCTTTGATTCGAGCGGCGTACTGAATCCGGCTACCGACCCTTACGGGCGATCTTCGGGTTACATCAACGGTTCGGGCGGCATTTCACGCGGCGTTGAAGTCAGCTTCAATGCGCGTCCCACAACAACGCTGACGCTGAATGGTTCCTACACCCACACTAGCGCCGGCACGGACCGCGATGTGTCTGTACGCGGCTTTTTCCGCGTCTTTGGTGTTGCTGAACACACCTTTACCCTTGTGGCCAATCAGGCACTTGGGAAGCGCGTCAATATCAACTTTGACCTGGCAGCCTACAGCAGCACCTATGCATCGCTGTTTGCCGTCAATCGGTCGCGGGCGTTTGAAGTGCCGGGCTATGTCAAAGCTGATGTGATGGGCAGCTACACCCTTCCGGTTGGCAATGACCGGACGCTGCGCTTCTACGGCCAGGTTGAAAACATGTTCAACCGGCGCTTCTTCACCGGAAACGGCTGGCTGGCGCCGGGCGTCGTGGGGCGTGGTGGCGTAGCCTTCCAGTTCTAGGTGGTAGCCGAAATGGAAGCCAGGCCGCCAGACCGTTTCCTCGATGTGGTGCGCGCTGATGGCGTTGTCAAAGAGCTGCGCGTCATCGAGGGGCAGCTCTTTGTCTGCCAGGGCTGCTGCTGCGGGCAGACGGAGCGTGGTGTTCCAGCCGTACCGCTCGACGCCTACAAGCGTGAGTGGAAAGGGCGTGGGCTGCGGTTGCGCGTGCACCTGACAGTCACCGGCTGCCTGGGCCCGTGCCCACTGGCCAACGTCATCCTCATTCTCTTTGGCGGGGAAACGGTCTGGCTGCACTCCATCAACGATGAAGTGACCGTGATGGCGGTGTTTGACTACCTCGAAGCCATGCTGGCTGCCGGGCAGTATCTCCCGCCGCCCGGCGCGCTAGCGGCACGGCATTTCAACCGCCACATCTTCGATTCGGCTTCACCTGGTGTCTGGCGCAGTGAGAAGCGGAGTGATTTGACGCAACCGCCTTCGGCAAACCCGGTGGTGGATCAGGTGGCAGTTGCCGAGAAGGTATCAGGGTAAGCGCTCTATGACGCAACTTCTAACCAGTCTAGGACTGGTGGTACTAACGCTGGGGCTGTCGGCGCTGGCCGGGAAGTACGGCTTTGCCTGGCAAAAAGCTGCGCTTTCAATGCCACGCCACAGCGACAACACCGCAGCGCAGCGCCCATCACGCATCATTTCAACCGAATACAACGTCAATGAAATCCTCATGGACATGGTTGCACCGGAGCGGATTCTGGCGCTCAGCCAGGATGCCGACAATCCGGGACTGTGCAATATCCTGGACCGCACGGCGCAGATTCCGGGACGGGTAGCGTCCAATCCGATACGGATTGAACAAATTCTGGCGCTCGAACCGGATGTGGTCTTCGTGGGGGCTGCATGTCCGGCAGAAACCGTGTCGTTGCTTGAGCTGGGCGGTGTGCGTGTCGTACGCATCAACCGTGGTTATACGATTAGCGAAATTCAGGAAAACATCCGGCTTATTGGCAACGCCGTTGGCGAACCGGCGCGGGCGGAAGACCTGATTGCCGGGATGAATCGTGAACTGGCGACTATCCGCCGCATTGTGGCTGATGCGCCAGCGCCACGGGCGCTCTACATCGGGAGCGGTTATGGGTACACCGCCGGGATTGGCACCTACACCGACGAGTTACTTCAGGCGGCCGGCGCGCGCAATGCTGCGCGGGAAGCCGGTATCCGGGAATGGGGCAAAATCACCATTGAAACCGTCATTGAGATGGACCCAGATGTGATTTTTGTACCCGATACCGGCGGCCGCGCCCATGGGGCGGTTGGTACGCGATTGGTCATTCCGCCAAAACCACTCGAACATGACCCGGTATGGCAGGACGTGCGGGCCGTCAGGTCGGGCCGGGTAGTGACATTGCCACCAAGCCTGCTGTTCTGCAACTCGCATTACAGCACATGGGCAGCGTGGGCCATGGCGCAGGCGCTACATCCCGAACGGTTTCAGCAAAATCAGCAAAAGTTGCCATGACGCGCCGTGACGCAGGGACGTTAGCCGGACTGGTGCTACTGCTGGTCGGAGTGGTCATTCTGGCAACTGCTTTGGGGACAGCAAATGTGCCGCCGCTGCGCGCGATGCGCATCCTATGGGATGTACTGACAGGGAACGAAGGTGACTATCCAGCGTGGCAGCGAACCGTTCTGGTGTGGGTACGTCTACCGCGCGTCCTGACAGCAGCACTGGTCGGGGGTGGGCTAGCACTGACTGGGGCTGTGATGCAGGCGATTTTTCGCAATCCAATGGCCGAGCCGGGCATCATTGGCGTTTCGGCGGGGGCGGCTTTTGGGGCGGTGACGGCGCTGTATCTTGGCGCGACGACCTTCTCGATGCTGCTAGCCCCAACGGGCGCTTTCATTGGCGCGCTTGGCTGTACGTTTGTCGTCTATGTTCTGGCATCAAGCGGGCGCGGACGGCTGTCGGTCACGACCCTGTTGCTGTCCGGGGTGGCTGTGGGCAGTATCGTGTCGGCCCTGACTTCGTTTGTGCTGGCTTTGTCCCTGCGCCAGTGGGAAGTCGGGCGGCAGATGCTGTCCTGGCTGATGGGGGATTTTGAAGGGCGCTCGTGGGGGCATGTGGCGCTGGTGTTTCCGTTGACGCTGGTGGGAAGTGTCTGGCTGGCGCTGCACGGCCGGGAACTCAACCTGCTGCTGACAGGCGAGGAATCTGCGCTGTCGCTTGGGATTGATGTGCCAGCGCTGCGCCGCAACCTGATTGTCTGGGCTTCGCTGGTGACAGCGGCAGCCGTCTCGGCCGTGGGGGCCATTGGGTTTGTCGGCTTGATTGTGCCGCATCTGTTACGTCTGGTGATGGGGCCGGACAACCGCCGTCTGTTGCCAGCGGCATTTCTGGGCGGGGCGGCCTTTCTGGTGGTGGCTGATATGGTGTGCCGTCTGGCGTCTTTGTCGGACTTGCGTCCGGGTGTCGTCACCTCGCTGGTCGGTGGGCCGTTCTTTCTCTACCTGCTCATCCGGTCGCGGCGCACGTGGGCGGCCACGGTGTGAAGCTTTTATGGCATTTCTTGAACTCAACGACGTGTGGTTTGAGGTAAACGGCAAGGCGATTGTACGCGAAGTCTCCCTGTCGCCGCCGCCAGGCAGCTTTCTGGCGCTGATCGGGCCGAACGGCTCCGGGAAGACAACGGTACTCCGGTTGCTCGCCGGGCTGTTGTCACCGACCCGTGGCACGGCCTCCTTGGAAGGGCGTGACATGCGTCAGTGGTCGCGCCGTGAAATCGCGCGGAGGGTTGCCGTCGTGCCCCAGGACACACACCTAGATTTTGCCTTTACCGTGCGTGACATCGTAGCTATGGGGCGGCATGCGCATCTGGGGCGTTTTCAGCCGGAAGGCGCGCACGACCGCGCCGTGATTGATCAGGCTATGGCCCAAACCGACATCCTGGATTTGCGCGCGCGGCTGGTTACAGAGCTTTCCGGTGGAGAGCGGCAGCGCGTACTCATTGCGCGCAGCCTGGCGACCGAAGCGCCGACCATTCTGCTCGATGAACCCACGGCCAGTCTGGACGTGGCGCACGCACTTGAAACCTACGAGCTGTGCCGAAGGCTGGCCCGCGAAGGCAAGACCATCGTGATGGCCGTCCACGATCTCAATGCCGCTGCCCGTTACGCTGACCGGGTGGCGGTGATGCAGGGTGGGCGGTGTGTGGCGCAGGGCCGGCCCGAAGAAGTGATGAACGAACGCCTGCTGGCCGAAGTGTTTGGCGTACAAGTGGAAATGTACCGGTCACGCGGTGGGTGGATGAGTTTTGTCTTTCACCTGGGTCCGGTTGCCACCGAAGTAGCGGAGTATCCGCGCTAGTTCCCTAAACGGCCCCGTGCATCGTGCAGGCCTTTTTTGCCGCATAGAAGGCTGGCTTCCCCGTGGACATCATGGCTAAAAGTACGGTTGTCCCACTTGGCAGCCCATGTTGCGGGACGCACCTGGACAGGTGTGTTTATAGACAGAGGAGGTTCTCACCATGTCGGCGCGGGCGCTGATGGTGCTGGGGACGGCATCCCATGTGGGCAAGTCGTTGCTGACAACCGGGCTGTGCCGCATCTTCAGGCAGAAGGGCTGGCGCGTTGCTCCGTTCAAGGCACAGAACATGGCACTTAACTCGGCGGCCACGCCGGACGGCGGAGAAATCGGCCGGGCGCAGGCGCTTCAGGCCGAAGCATGTGAACTAGCGCCTACGACTGACATGAACCCGATTCTCATCAAGCCATCATCCGATCACACGGCGCAGTATGTCGTTCAGGGCAAGGTGTGGCGTAACATGACGGCGCACGATTATTTCACCTTCCGGGTGCGGGAACTGTTCCCGCGCGTTCTGGAAAGCTATGCCCGGCTGGCTGCTCAGTTTGATCTCATCATTCTTGAAGGGGCCGGTTCGCCAGCAGAAATCAACCTTCGCGACTATGACATTGTGAACATGCGCATGGCGCATGCGGCCAATGCTGCCTGCCTGCTGGTAGGTGATATTGACCGGGGTGGGGTGTTTGCCGCACTTGTCGGAACACTCGCGCTGCTTGACGAAGCCGACCGCACGCGGATTCGTGGAACGGTCATCAACAAGTTTCGCGGCGACCGCAAGCTGCTCGAACCGGGACTGGCCATGCTTGAAGCGCATACGCAGCGGCCATGTGTGGGCGTCGTCCCGTACCTACCTGATCTCAAGCTCGATGAAGAAGACAGCGTGGCGTTGGAGAACCGCCGAACCCCAGCCCGCGTCTGGAGCGGCCTGGCGGATACGCCGGAGCGTCCGCTGCGCATTGGCGTCATCGCCCTGCCGTGGATGTCGAACTTTACGGACTTCGATGCACTGGCTGTGGAGCCGTCTGTGGCGCTGGCTTTTCTGGAACGTCCCGAAGACGTGGCTGTGGCGGATGTCATCATCCTGCCCGGAACGAAGCAAACCCTGCACGACCTGCGCTACCTCCGCGAACGTGGCTTTGTGCCGCCGCTGCTGGCACATGCCCGAACAAAACCCCTGGTGGGCATCTGCGGTGGGATGCAAATCCTTGGGCAGCGGATTGAAGACCCGACCGGCGCGGAAGGCGGTGGTGCAGATGAAGGGCTCGGATGCTTGCCCATCATAACCGTATTGCGGTCTAAGAAGTGGACGATACCGGCCACCGGACGCTGGCGACAGCCAACCATGTTTGGCCAGCCGGTGCAGAACCTGCGTGCCGAAGGGTATGAAATTCATCTGGGTGAGACCATCTATGCCCCCGGTGCTGAAGGATTGTTCGAGGTGGTGCGCGCCAACGGGGAACATGTCGTGGATGGGGCCGTTTCACCGGATGGACGAATCATCGGAACGTACTTGCACGGACTGTTCGATGACGACGATTTCCGGCATCACTTCATCGCGGCTGTCCGCCGCATGTGTCATTTGTCACCGGCCGAAAGCCTGCGAAGCTACCGGTTGGAGCGGCGGCGACGCCTGGACGAGCTGGCAGCAGCCTTGTGTACGGCGCTTGACATAGCGCAGATTGAGCGCTGGCTCGAAGCATGATCGCCCCCAGGCTTTCCGATTTGGATATTCCTGATTTTCCCTGTGCGTATGAGATTTCGCCTTGTTCGCCACCCATTTACAGTTGTCACATGTGGCATGGCGGCCGTGACGTTGTTCTACGTCGTCTTTGCTGCCGTTGTCCTAGGACGCCATGGCGCGTACGAAAAGGATTTTGGGTGGCAGTTCAAGGTCACAGGCGATCACTACGCATTGGTGGCCAAAGATGAGTCTTTGCGGGAGGTGGATGGCTGGCGGCTGGTGGCCATCAATGGAGATACACGGCTGTTTCCCATCGCCCGTGACCGGATGATATGGCTGCACCGGCACGATATTGCGCCGGGGCAGCCTTACACCCTGCGGGTTTCCCAAGGGACAGAGATGCGGGAGCTGACCCTGACCGCGTCTCTGCGCTGGCAGTGGGAACTGGTGTGGCACGCGCTGGCATACGGCCTCGTCGCGTTGTCATTTGCCGGTTTTGCGCTCTTTCTGGGTTTCCTGCGCCCGGAAGATGGACTGGCGCGGTTGGCGGCGCTGGCCGCCTTCGCCACATCTGCCATTCCATGTTTCCGCATGCTGGAGCCGGTCGCACCGCTGTTCTCAACGGTGGAGCTGGCCCTGTTCTATGCTATGGTCATTTCGTACCCGATCTTCCTGGCGCTGGGCGTGCACTTCTACGCCCGTTTCCCGTCACGTGCGCGGCTGGCGGTCATCTGGCGTCCGGTCATTGTGCTTGGCTACGTGCTTGGGGCGCTGATTGGGTGCGGGTATCGCTGGCTCGACTGGGTGACAGTGCAGGGCCGGCCGCAGGCCATCGAGTTGATGATCCGCTTCGGGACGGTTTTTTATGCCCTTGACCCACTGGCGCTGGTGTACCTGCTGGCCGGGTTTGTCGTGCTGGTTGTGGTTGTCACCGGGAACTACCGGCGTTTGAAGGAACCAGACGACCGCCGCCGAATTCAGTGGGCCGTGTATGGGACGCTGGTCGGTATTGCTCCCTTTGCCGTGTTGACCGCCGTCGAGGTGGTTTTTGGAGCGTATCGCGGGGCGCTGGCCGCCAATCCAACCTACCAGCTTCTGACCTTTTTTTCCGAGATAACCTACATCGCCATCCCGGTGACACTGGGTTACACCATCGTGCGCCACCGGCTGTTCGATGTGAAGGTCATCGTCCGGCGGGGGGTACAGTACGCCCTGGCCAAACGCGCCCTGACCGCACTGGTTGTCGTCCCGCTGGCCTGGCTGGTGTTGATGGCCCTGCTCAACACGCATCTGACCGTCCGTGAGCTGTTTCTGACGAATCCGCTTTCAGTGGCGCTGGGCATCTTTGCGGCACTGGCCCTGCGTTTCCAGGCGCCATTGCAGCAGTGGATCGATCGCCGTTTCTTTCGTGACCAGTATGACCGTGAGCGGTTGCTCATCGAGCTGCCCGAACAACTCAAGCAGCAGACCTCGCTGGACGAGCTGACCGACCTGGTGACGCGGGAAATCACGGCGGCGCTGCATCCGAAAACCTTTCGGCTGGTGTTTCTCTCTACAGCGGCGGGGCAGGAAACCCTGGCGGAGACCCAGAGGCCAAGCCGGTATCTGTCGCTGCCGGAGCGTTCTCCGCTGGCGGACTACATGCAGTTGGCGACCGGCGCCCAGGATGTGCCGCTGCCACCGGAAGCACAACTCAGTGCGTTTGAACAGTCTATCCTCGAACAGGCACAGGCATCCTTGCTCGTGCCGATGAAGAATGCTGATGGGCGGCTCGTCGGTTTGATGATGCTGGGGGAAAAACAATCGGAAGAACCCTATTCAGCGCTTGACCGTCAGACCTTGCAGGCGATTGGCACCCAGGTTGGCATCATTCACGACAATGCCCGGCTTCGGGCGCATGTGGAGCGGGTCGAACGGATGCGCCGCGAAGTGCTGGCGCGCCTGGACGAACAGGAAATCAACCTGGTCAAGGAATGTCCGGTGTGCGGCCGGTGCTACGACGCCAACGTCAACCTCTGCGCCGATGACCGGGCGGAACTTACCCTGTCCATGCCGGTCGAGCGTGTCATTGAAGGGAAGTACCGCCTGGACAGTCTGCTGGGAAGGGGAGGAATGGGCGCGGTCTATCTGGCCCACGACCTGCGCCTCAACCGGCCCGTGGCTGTCAAGGTCATTTTGGCAAACCTGTTTGGGGATGCGGCAGCGCTGCGCCGCTTTGAACGTGAAGCACGCTTGGCGGCGGCGCTGCGCCATCCCAATCTGGTTGCCGTCTATGACTTCGGACGCACGGGGGCTGGAGGTGCATACCTTGTCATGGAAGTCGTCCGGGGACGCTCCCTGCGGGCAGAGCTGCGCCGGCGCGGACGACTGGACGGCCCGACGGCGGCACTCTGGTTCGACCAAATCTTTGAGGGGATCAAAGCGGCGCACGCGGCCGGGATTGTCCACCGCGACCTGAAGCCTGAAAATGTGGTCATCTGCGATGACTGCTATGCCGAAAGCCACCAGCCGGTGGTCAAGGTGCTCGACTTTGGGTTGGCTAAGTCGAACCTCGAGGATGAACAGACCATCACGCGCCCCGGCATGGTGATGGGAACGGTGGGATACATGGCCCCAGAGCAAGCTATGGGACGTGAGGCTGTCGTGGGTAGTGACATCTTTTCGCTGGCCGTTATGCTGGTCGAGGCTCTGACAGGCGAGTTGCCCTTCCCGCGTCACAACTTCAGCGAATATGTCATTGCCGTCCGGAATCAGACCATGCGGTTGTCGCTGGGCGCGACACCAGAAGCAAAGGCATTGGAGCGTGCCGTGCGCCGTGCCCTGTCACGCGAGCCGGAAGACCGGTATGCGTCAGTTGCTGAGTTTCAAGCCGCTGTCATCCCAGCTTTGCAGTTTTATGCTGTGTCTCCGGTGGGAGCGCCAGAAACCACACCTACCTACGATGGCCCGACCTTAGCAGCGTCGCACCATTTAGAATTTTCCCCTGCCCAGTCGGCCACGCTTACCAAACCGGTTACGCCGGACATCAAACCATAAACCGGGTGTTGCCGTAACGCCGGGTAACGCCGGTTTGGTCAAGCCATTCGAGCAGAGGAATGGCATATTTGCGCGGCAGGTCAAACAGCGCCTTGAAGGTACCCACATCGAGGGTTTCGCCTGCTGTTTTTGCCTGCCGCAGGCGCGCCACCAGTTCGGCCGCCGTTTCGGTGTGCAGAAAAAAATCCCCGACCCGCACCAGCCGCCCTTCGGCTATCAGTAGTTGAACATCGGCCAGCACATGTGTTGCGGGGCGGTTGGTGAGGCGGCAGAGGTCAGGCAGCGTCAGCAAATGCCATCCGGCCTGGCGGCACACCTGTTCCACATGCTGTTTCAGCACTGTATCTGTGGCAGAAAGGTGCACCTGGTGGCCGGCCAGACGCATGACGCGCGCATCGGCCACGATCCGCTGCTCCTGGATGAGCTGGGCGACTGCATGCTGAAAGACTTCGGTTGGCAAGTCGTGGGCCGTTCGTTGCCGGATTTCCTCACGGGGTAGGTTGAGTTGGCGAGGCCGTTCTTGGTGAAGCATTTCAAGTGTCGCCGTGATAGCCTGACAAATTTGGTCCAGCGCGGCCTGGGCTACTAGACGGCGAGCCGGGGCAAGAAAAACACAATCCGATGTGCGCCGGGCAAAAGCTTCCAGTTCGGCATCACTGTCGCCGGTCAGGCCAGCCAGTTCCGCAAGGGTCAGGCCTGACGTGCCGGCCCGGAGGACGAACGCTGTCCGTCGCCGGTCGCCACCGGCTGCCAGTTGTTTCAAAATATCATCTGTCTGCCGCAGGCGGCCGCGCCGGCGCGGCGGATGAGCATCGAGAATCCTTCCACCACCGATGGTCGTCGCCGGTGAGTAGCGCCGGAGAATGAAACGGTCATCGGGCAAGGCCAAAATGGGCGATTCCAGCCGGAGTTGGGCAAAACAGATGTTGCCGGGGGTAAGCTCACGTAGGCCATCGAGCAGTGTCACCCGTGCCATGACTTCGCTGGTGCCGTGGTGCAGGCGCACGCGGGCGTCATCCGTCAGAGGGGAGGGCGCGGTGGCCAGCAACTCAAGCTGTACGTCAAGCTGCGACGTTGGACGGAAGCGTTGTGGCGGTGTGACGACATTGCCCCGGCGCAGGTCGCCAACCTCCAGAGACGCGAGATTGAGGGCCACCCGTTCCCCGGCGCGGACTTCCTTGCGCGCGACGCCGTGGACTTCAAGCCCGCGAATCCGTGTGACGAGTCCGCCCGGCTCGATGCTGACTTCTTCCCCAACGGCGAAAGTTCCTGAAATCAATGTTCCTGTGACAACCGTTCCAAAGCCCGGCCGGGTGAAGATACGGTCAATGGGCAACCGTGGTGGACGGGCGACCGCGTGGGGGCGGACAGCGGCTGCTTCGCCGGCAAGCGCCTGAAGCAACGCCTCACATCCCGCGCCAGTGTGGGCGCTGACGGCAACGACCGGTTTGCCGGCCAGAAAGGTGCCCTGGGTGAAGCGGGCGACATCATCGCGGATGAGTGCCAGCCAGTCGGGTTCGACCAAGTCGCACTTGGTCAGGGCAATAACGCCGCAGGAAAGCCCCAGCAACTGGCAGATGGCCATGTGCTCAACGGTCTGGGGCATGATGCCTTCATCGGCTGCGATGACCAACAGCACGAGGTCAATGCCATGGGCTCCGGCGAGCATGTTTTTGATGAACCGCTCGTGACCGGGCACATCCACGAAAGCAAACTGCCAGCCGCGATAGGTCCGGTGGGCAAAACCCAGATCAATCGTCATGCCGCGCCGCTGTTCTTCGGGCAGCCGGTCCGGGTTGGTGCCAGTCAATGCTTGGACAAGCGAAGTCTTGCCGTGGTCAATGTGACCGGCTGTACCAACAATGATGCTGCGTTCCATTACCGACTGTTGATCCCGTTAGGGCTTGTCAAGCTTGCGAAGAAAGGTAGGCTGTTTTTGCCTGGATGGTTGTAGCCTGGCGAGGCGCTAACGAGATAAAAGACGTAGGGAGTTAGCAATCACCCTGACTTCCTGGTCGTAGCGACTGCGGTTATTGACCGGGTAAACGAATTCGAAGCCAACCTGGACGGAAGGGCGGACGATCTTCTTGAGGTAGAAAATCCGTGCACCGTCGGGTTCGTAGCCCGATACGACGAAAAAGCCTTTGCCAACTGTACGGTACGTAACCTGTCGCTGGTTTTCCGAGCAGCGGCGGAGTTCTTCGCGCATGGCGCTGGCAGGTGTTTCTCGAAGAACGTTGTACCCGCCCCAGACGCGCAGTTCAGCATCGTCTCTGCCGGTGAAAACCTGTCCATCTCCATTGTCGGATTCACCCTGGGGGGTGAAGTCATCTGGGTAGAAAATGCGATAGCCAAAGCGAGCATTGACGTACGTCTGAAAACCCGCCTGTGGGCCTGGAATTGTCGTTGCGGCAGTTGGGGCCAGCATCAACGCCCAACCACACAACACCAGCCCGACGAATAAGCATGCTGACTTGCGGACTAATTTCATCACCGTGGCTCCGGTAGCTTAGAGTGGACGGCGATCCCGATGCCATGGCCCCTTGAACCGCATGGCATTGGCAACGCTCCTTCCGGGATTGAGAAAACTGCGTACCATCCCACGCCAGAACTGATTTCGGACGTGCCTTTCAAAGAGTTGAATGATGTACTTATCAAGTGCATCTTCGCCCATCAACCACAGCGTGCCGATAGTAGGGGTAACGACTAGGTCCACGTAGGCCATTGGGCTTTTCCCGTCCGGCCGGGGCGCTCGTCCGACGTTGCCCAGCGAAGCTTCGCTAATGGGACCTAGCTCGAACTGCGTGCTGTAGGCAGCCGACCAGACCATCGCCTTCAGGCGGCTTTTCCAGTAGGTCTTGCGGGTGGGCGCAAATTCGAGATAGCGGCCACGGGGGTCATTCTGAATCTGGATGTATCCCGACGCTGCGCCCATGATGGGGTGTCCGATGTAGTTGACCAGAAATGGGTCGCCGTCCCGCCAGCCGCGCAGGTTGCGAATGGATTGAAGCCAGTCACGGAAAAAGGGGCCTTTGATTTCCTTGCGCGTTCCGTCTTCGGTGGCAAAGCGCAGGATATGTTGCAGGCTGTTGAACAGCGCCGCCTGACGCAGGGCTTCACCCCACTGAAAGCGGTCTTCTAGGGACCGCCCATCACCGTTTACCGCAGCCTCATCCGAAGCCGTAGCCGAGGTTTCGTCCGCAGTTTCCTCAAGGGAGCCCTTGGGGTTGGCCGTCAGCGGCTTCAGATATCCCCTGGCCCCCGGGGACGGCTCCGAAAATTTCTGAGGGAGGTTAGCGACAGGAAATACCAGCCTTGTGGGCGGATTGGAATGGGTGGCGTACAGAGGGGCAGCCGGTTCGGGTACGGCGGGGATGTCTTTGGGGACCCAGCCAATGTGCAGCGGCTTGATGTCGTCCGACATTCCTAGCCTGGGTGGCATATCTTGGGCCAGAGCCGAAGGTGCCAGTGCCAGGCAAAGTACCAAAACGAGACCCCAGGGGCGCGCCCAGGTTCGGTGTTGGAGTGTTTTGCGTAAGAAAAATGTTACATAACGGTAAAGCTTCAGTTTCACGCCAGTGTTTCCCTCCACAGCTTATTTTCGGACTCTTCGTTTTTGGGCATCAAAGGAGAAATGGACGCCTATGCCGTCTTTCAAGCGTTCTTGCCGGAGACATCTTTTCTTCGCGCGCCTTCATCACACCTCGCTCTGCTTCTGGCTGGTTGGGATGCTACTGGGATGCTTTTCAGTTGTCAGCGCCCAATCGGAATCCGGCAGCGCCGGCATCGAAGGTATTGTTTCAGAAGCATCTGGTACGCCTGTCGCCGGGGCCAGGGTCGTCATCAAAAATAAAGAAACCGGCTATACCCGAACTGTGACAACAGACGCTAAAGGCCGTTATGCTGTCGGCGTGCTCCCAGTGGGACTGTATGAGGTTGAAGCTGTTGCGTTGGGCGGTCAACCCGGTCGGCAACTTGTCAAGCTGACGGTGGGCAATACCGAGCGGGTGGACATTACGCTCGAAACGGAAAATGTCCGGGAGTTCATCGAAGTCACAGCTGACCAAGGCGTTGTGGACGTACAGGAATCCGCCTCCGGCCTCAACATCAGTGAGCGGGCGATTCGTGACCTCCCAGTGCGCGGACGCAACTTCGCCGAGTTTTTTCAACTCCAGCCAGGCGTGATGCAGGAGCAGGACCGGGGTGGTCTGGTTGTCGCTGGGCAGCGTTCAATCAACTCCAATGTCGCCGTGGATGGCGCTGATTTCAACGACCCGCTTCAGGGGAATCAGCGTGGCGGCAATGAAGCTGTGTTCTTTTTCCCACAGTCAGCCGTCCGTGAGTTTCAGGTGGTGCGCGCCGGCGCCAGCGCCGAAATCGGACGCACCAATGCCGGCTTTCTGAATGTCGTGACCAAAAGCGGCACGAACGAGTTTCACGGCGAAGCCTTCTACTTCAACCGCAACCGTTTTCTGACCTCACCGGATGCCTTTGGGCGTGACCTGAACAACCTCCAGAACCAGTTTGGCGGCAGCTTTGGCGGCCCGATCAAGCGCGACCGTGTCTTTTTCTTCACGGCCATCGAGCAGAACTTTCTGCGCGTGCCGTTTGTGGTGAGTTTCAACGTCCCGACCGGGCAGACGCTCCCACAGGTGCTGCGCGACCTCGAAGGCGAAAAACGCGGCAGCAACAACCCGACGGCGCTGTTTGTCCGAGGCGATTACATCCTCAACAGCCGCAACACGCTCAACACGCAGTACAACTACACGCGGCTGCAAGGTGACAACTTCGATTTTGAAAATGCCCGCCAGACTAGGGCCGAATCGGTCAACTACTCCCGCCAGAACCGGAGCCACGGGTTCAAGACAAGCCTGGTGACGGTGGTGACGGATCGGTTCGTCAATGAAATCCGGGGGCAGATCGCCGGTGATGACCGCGACGAAGTACCCAACTCGTCTGATTCACAAATTGACATCGCTGGCGTCGGAACGGTGGGGGGAGACAACAGCCGACCGCGGACGTTCCGTACGCGCCGCTTTCAGCTTTCCGACAACGTTAGCTTCAACGGCGGGCGGCATCAGTTGCGCTTTGGTTTTGACCTCAACATCAACCGCGTGCAGCAGCAGCGCGCTGCCGCTATCCAAGGGCGGTACGGCTTTACTGGTGTCAATGCCTTGCCGAACTATCTCCGGGCGCTGGCCGGCGTGAACACCATCAACCGCTATCGGGGCTTTCTACCAGGGACGCCCCAGGAACCAGCAACCTTCCGAGGCGTCCAGCAGGAAATTGCTGCCTTTATCACCGACAAGATTCGGGTCTTGTCAACCCTAACGCTCACCGTAGGGCTGCGCTGGGAAGGGCAGTTCAATCCACAACCGGCCTCACCCAATCCCGACATTCCTGAAACCCAGCGCATTCCCAATGACCTCGAACAGTGGCAGCCGCGTCTTGGGTTGGCCTGGAACATCAACGGCGACAAAAAGACCGTCGTCCGCGCCTCGGCCGGGTTGTTTACGGCGCGCACGCCGGCGACGCTGTTCCAGCGTGTCAACACCGAAAACGGCATTGCCAACCTGGCCATAGACACCAACAACATCCCTTCCGGCTCACGCCGCAACGCGCTGCTGGCGGCCATCTTCCCGTCCTTCCCGCGTGCGATCACGACGCTGCCGGCCGGTTTTGCTCCGATTGACTTTCCGCAGCGGGTCTATGGCTTTGCCCCGGATTTCCAGAATCCCCGGTCCTTTCAGGCGTCACTCACCATTGAGCGGCAACTGTGGAAACACTGGAATGTGACGCTTGGGTTCATCCGCAACTCGACTTGGGATTTGCAACGGCGTGTCAACCGCAACCTGCCGCCGCCGGGCAGCCCCGGCTACATTGTCGTTGGAAACTCCGGCTATGTGTTCTTCAACACGGCTTTCCGTCCGATTCAGATTCTGAACGGACGCAACTACGGCCCGATTCTCATTAACGAGTCATCGGCACATTCGAGTTACAACGGCGGTCTGCTCACTATTAGCCGACGCTACGCCAACCGCTTCCAACTGACGGCCAACTACACCTTCTCACGGACGATGGACGATGACTCCAACGAACGGAACTTCAATCAGGAGTTTTCCATCAATCCTTTCAACCTCAAGCTCGAACGCGGGCCATCGAAACAGGACATCCGGCACAACTTCAACCTGAGTGGGCTGATGGACCTACCTTATGGTTTCATCGTGAGCGCCATCCTCATTGCCCGGTCAGGGTTGCCGTACACGCCCATCATCGGCGACGATGTCAATAACGATGGCAATGATAATGACCGGGCTATTATCAACGGTGTCGTCGTTGGGCGAAACAGCTTCCGTCAGCCCAACTTCTTCAATCTTGACTTGCGGCTGGTTAAGGGATTCCGGATCGGTGAAGCCAAGCGGCTTGATTTTCTGGCTGAATTCTTCAACGTGACGCGCAACACCAACAAAAACTACGATGTAGATGCGGTTGCCATTGTTGAAGGTCCACGGCCGCTACCGAATGGCACGCTTTCGACGGCTCCACTCAACCCAGCCGGTTTTCTGCCCTATAGCGCGCCTTCGACCGCGCGTTTTGGCGGCCCACGGCAGGTGCAGCTTGGCGTGCGCCTTACGTTCTGACACCGCTTCCGTCTGGCAGGGGAGAGACGCTGCCGTTCCGTTTAGGTTGACGGCGGCTGTCTCTCCTGCTCCAAAACGTGCATGACGCGCAGCACGAGGTCTTCGCGCCAGTGACGTGCTACGACCTGTACGCCAACCGGCAAGCCGGCGCTGTTGCGCTCAACCTCGCGTGCCTTGCGCTGGCTGATGTCAAGCGTGTCCGGTCGGTCACTTTCTTCATTTGGCCCGACGGCTGTCCACGGCACAACACCGGCCGGCATGCCGAGCAGGTTGTAAAGCGCCGTGTAGCTGACGGCTTCTACTGTGTAGGCACTTGCTCCGTGCGTCAGGGCCGGCAGCCCGTCAACCGGACAGAGCAACACATCACAGCGTTGCTCATCGAGTTTGGCCAGAAATCGCTTGCGATACTGCTTTTGGGCTTCGACAAGCTGCCAGTACTCACGTGCCGTCCGGGAACGCGCTGCCCGAAGAAGACGTGCTGTGGCGCGCTGTCCGGCCAGCCCGGCCAGCCGGGCCAACCCGTCGCGGACCACGTTTGGCAGCCGCACCAGAAGCAAGTAAGGCCAAAGAGGCGTCCAGATTGGTTCGTCCGCGAGCAGATCGCGCGCGTAGCGCAGGTCATCGGCTAGCAGGATGCCAATGAACAGGCCAAAGGCTTCGGCGACATCCGGCGGCTGCCATGGAATAACCTCTGCGCCGCGTCGTTCAAGGGCGTCGGCGGCTTCCCGGACAGCGCGCCGAATGGCCGGCGCAGGGCGGAACAGCCCGTTGTCGAGATAGTAGCCAATGCGCAGCCCCTGAAGCGTGGGGGCGGTTTCCGACTCCACCCACGGCACTGGCGGAACATCTGGGTCGCGGTTGGTGTCTTGTCCGCCTGCCGTCAGGACGCGCATGGCCAGCGCTAGGTCTTCCACACAACGTGCCATCGGCCCTGCTTGGCAGACAATGGCTTCCATGCCAGGGAACACCTCGGCATGGCCCTCCATGGTCAGCCGGTGAGCCGTTGGCTTGAGTGAAGCGATGCCGCAGGCGTGGGCCGGAAGACGTAGGCTGCCGCCAATGTCGCTGCCCAGCCCAAGCGGCGAGCCGTAAGTGGCAATGATGGCGGCCTCGCCACCGCTGCTTCCGCCAGGCGCTCGGCGTGCGTCAAGCGGGTGTACCGTCCGTCCGTACAGCGGATTCTCGCACTCGTTCGCTAGGGCAACCTGGGGTAGGTTGGTCTTGCCCAAGACAATGGCTCCGGCCTGGCGCAGACGAGCCACAAGTGGCGCATCCTGAGTCGCTCGGCTGTAGGCGCGTTGTGTTAGTCCAAGCGTAGTTGGCGTACCTGCCAGATCAAAGGACTCTTTGATGGTGATGGGCAGGCCGTGCAGTGGCCCAAGTGGAGCACCTTGGGCGCGGCGGGCGTCGGCTTCGTCCGCGGCCCGCTGGGCTTCCTCGAAGCACGTCACCACAACTGCCCTGAGCTGTGGGTTGACTGCCTGAATGCGTTCGATGTGGGCATCCACAACGGCGCGCGCCGAGACCTCACCCGACACCAGGCGGCGGATGAGGTCAGCAGCGCGCATCTGAACAAGTGGACTTTGGGGCTGGGGAAGTTGCTCTGGCACGACTCACCCTTCATCAGCCGCTTTGCTGGAGTTTCTGACGTGCTTAGCGCGGGACATACTGGGGTGGTGGTGGAGTTGGAACTGCAGTTCGCACTGGTACGGGAGACTGGGGGAGTGATACCGTGTTGGTGTTAGGAGTGGCAGGCGAGGTAGAGGTATTGGTACTCTCGTTGCTAAACAGCTCCCGGAACATCCCTACAGATGACAGCAGGTTGGAAGCCTCAACCGGCATAAAGACGACCTTCGTGTTGGGGCTTTGCGCCATTTCGCGTAAGGACTCAATGTAACGCCCCATAATCAGGTAGTGTGCTGGGTTGGCAGCTCCGCCTAGAGCCTGTGCTACCATTTGAATGGATTTGGCTTCTGCTTCAGCTGACCGCAAGCGGGCTTGTGCGGCCCCATCGGCGCGTAAAATCTGCATCTGGCGCTCGCCTTCAGCACGCGCAATGGCAGCTTCACGCTCCCCTTCGGCGCGGGTAATGGCAGCCTGCTTTTCGCCTTCGGCTTGCAGCACCATGGCCCGACGGTTTCGTTCAGCAGTCATCTGCTTTTCCATCGTTGCCCGCACATCTTCCGGGGGGTTGATGTTGCGTACTTCGACGCGCGTCACCTTGACACCCCATTTGTTCGTTGCCCCATCCATGACGGCGCGCAGCTTGGCATTGATGACTTCCCGAGAGGACAGCGTTTCGTCAAGGTCCATTTCGCCCATGATGCTGCGCATCGCCGTGAGGGTCAACTGGATGATACCGCCAGAGAGATCGGAAACTTCATAGACTGCTTTGTAGGGGTCGGTAATCTGCCAGTAGATGACTGAATCCACGCCGACCGTCACATTGTCCTTGGTGATGACGGGCTGCATCGGCAAGTCCGTGTACTGCTCACGCAGGTCAATGTAACTCATGCCAATCGGAAATCCCGTCCAGTTGACGGTACGGGGGGAGTCAATAAAAGGCACGATGACGTGCGGTCCGCTGCCGAGGATGCCGGCATATCTTCCCAGCCGTTCGATAATGACAACCTGCATCTGCGGCACAATGCGAATGGACTTGGCCAGAATGATCAGAATGGTAATTGCCACGAAGAGGCCGATAAACACGAGAAACCCTTCCATATTCTGCTCCTTCCTCAAAAAGCTCTGCTGACGGTTTCAACGACTGAACTTTTCACGAACGAAACTTCGCGTAACGCCCCAGCAGCTTTTTATTGTCGCTGGGGTTGTCTGGCAGCTCTCCAGTCCGGCAGAGGGTAGAGCGGGCGTACGTAGAGTTGATTGCCTTCGATACGGATCACCTCGCACTCTTGGCCAATGGTCAAGCAGTCTTCACCCACAGGCAGGGCAGTCCAAACCGTCCCATCGAGTTCCACTTCTGCCTGATGGCGTGGCCCTTTGCTTTCTGTTACGACGACGCCTCGTTTCCCAATCAGGCTAATATCTTCCCCTGTGGGTAACGCCGGTGCGGATCGTTCTAGCCAACGCTGGAAGATACGTCGTGTGCTTAGGGTAAGTGCTGTAGAAACTGCAACAAAAGTGAGCAGTTGGGGTAGAAAACCGAAGCCGAGAGCGGCCATTAGTGCTGCGCCGACTGCGCCTACGCCGAACCACAGCGCAACGAAGCTCACGGTAGATGCTTCCACAACGGCAAACACAGCTGCTATCACAAGCCATACCACCCAGAAGTAGTCTCTGATGCCTTGGATCATTGCCGCTTCCCTTCTTTGACAGTCCTATACGTTGGGATAGACCACGATGTTTTTTGTTTTTTGGCAAGGAGTCGCAATGTAACACACTTTTGTAAACAGCCTGACTGGGGCAGAGTGTGATGCGCAAAGGTGTCCTTTGGTGTCAACTCTCTCAACGAAACACTTGGGTGTAGTGTGCGGGACTCACAGCCGGAAACAACCGAGCCATTTCCAGGGAAGCGTTCAAAGCCAGTCGTAAGAAATCATACTTGACGTTGTAGCAGGCAAGTCGCCATACTCCGCTTCAAACAAGTGTTTCAATCAAATGATTGAAATGGTGGGCTTATGAACACTCCTCAGTGCAGTACATGGGTTGGGCGGACGCTCTGGGTGGCAGCCATAACGGCTTCTTCTGTGCTTGTTGGGTTTGCCCAGGAAAGGGAAAGAATCTCCGGTCTGGCTCTTGGTGAAGTGGAGCGTCCTGCACTTGCTGGCATTGTGCGGACGACGGCACAAGTGCCGGCCTCCTCCACAACAACCTCCGACCAAGACCTTCTCGAGCAAGCGCGTCGTCAAGCTGCCCGTGAGCCGCGAGTGGGGATTGTGCCAGGACTAAGTCGTCCACTGTCCCTACGCGAGGCCATTCTAATGGCACTGCGGGCCAACCCAGACGTGGAAATCCAGCGGATTGCCGTGCAACAGGCCGCCTTTGATGTCAACCGCGCCAAGGGGTTCTACGACGTGATACTGACAAACCAGTTTACCTATTCGGCTCTGCGTAACCCGGCCGTCAACCCCTTTGCCGGAGCTGATGAGAACGGAGCCGTGGAGATTCGCGCAGCACAAAATGCCTTTGCTTTTACCAAGCCGCTGATGACTGGTGGGCGAGTTGGGGCAGAGTTGACCGTGGCGCGGCAGGATACAACCAACATCTTTGCCGGCGCCAATCCGCTGTTTACCTCCCAGTTGACCTTCACCTTTACGCAACCGCTGTTTCGCAACTTTCGGACGGATGAATCCCGCCGCCAGATCGAGCTAGCCAAAAAGCGCCTGACGCTGTCGGATTCACAGTTTCGGCAGCGTGTCATAGACATCGTGGCACAGGTGCAATCAGCATACTGGGATTTGGTCTTCGCCCGTCGCGAGGTCGAAATCCGTGCCGAAGCCGTAGCGCTGGCGCGCATCCAGCTTGAACAGAACCGGCGCTTTGTCGAAGCTGGTACGGCAGCGCCCGTGGATATCGTGGCCGTTGAAGCCCAGCTCGAACAGCGCCAAGAAGAGTTTCTGCTGGCGCTGGAAAATCTGACGCGCGTGGAAAATGCCCTCAAGTCACTCATTCTTGACCAGCGGCAGTCCCCACTGTGGCAGGAAACGATTATTCCCACCGAGCAGGTCAACCTCGAACCGGTCAACATTTCGCTTGATGAAGCCGTGCGGGCAGCACTCGCCAAGCGGCCGGAAATGGAGCAGTTCGACATTCAGAAGACGGCCAACGAGATTGACATTCAGTTCTTCCGCGACCAACTCCGTCCGCAGTTGGATTTCGTTGGTTCGTACAGCCTGCAGGGACTGGCCGGGACGCCGCTCCCCATTACGACCAATCCCTTTGCCGGTGGCTTCAATACGGCTGTGCTGGAAAGGCTAAATCTCCTTTCAGCGCAGGCTGGGTTAGGTCCGGTTGTTGTTCCGCCGCCGAGTGTCCGAATACCGGGCGTGTTTGTCGGCGGATTTGGACAAAGCCTGAGCAATATGTTGACGAAGAACTTTTATGGCATACGGGTTGGCGTCAACATGAGTTTCACCCTCAACAACCGTGCAGTGCAGGGGGCGCTTGGACGTGCATTGGCGCAGGACCGGCTCATTGCCGCTCAGCGCCGGCGCCTTGAAACCCAGATTGAAAGCGAAGTGCGAAGTGCGCTTCAGTCGGTGCAGACGGCGTTGCGGCGGGTGCAGGCAGCGCGGGCTTCACGAGTGGCAGCCGAGGCGCAGTACGCCAGCGAAATGCGGCGCTACCAGGTTGGTGAATCAACAAACTTTCTGGTACTTGACCGGCAAAATGCCTTGTCGGCAGCGCGGGGGCGGGAAGTCCGTGCCCTGACGGACTACAACAAGGCGGTGGTTGCGCTTCAGCGGGCAATGTCCACCACGCTCGATGCCAACAGCCTGATGATCAAGCCTACTGATAGCACACGTCCGTCCGATGTCCACCCGGATGTCGAGCCCACCCCATGAAAGCCCTCAGACTGTGAATACAATGCAGGCTCTACCCCAGCATTCTCTCCTGCACCACATAGCCGCCGATTGGTCACCGCTTCGCAGGCGTGCCTTTCGGCTCTACTTCGGTGGCCAGGCTGTTTCTTTACTTGGTACTTGGATGCAGATAACGGCCCAGTCGTGGGTGGTGTGGGAACTGAGTCACTCAATGCGGGCACAGGGCATCGTAGCACTACTTGGTTCGCTACCGCTGGTGTTTTGTGCGCCGTGGGCCGGAGCAGCGGCTGACCGCTTTGACCGTCGGAAGTTACTTGTTTTGGCGCAGGTGGCTGCAATGTTATTGGCCTTTGCGCTGGCGTTGCTGGTGCAAACGGGATGGATTCGGCTGTGGCATGTCTATGGACTGGCGCTGTTGCTCGGTATCGTCGCGGCGGTTGAAATACCGGCACAACAAGCCTTCATCGGCGACCTCGTTGGGATGGCTGAAATCCGTAAAGCCTTGGCGCTCAACGGTATCATCGTCCAACTTGGACGGACAGTTGGGCCGACACTGGCTGGGTGGGTTATTGCCCACATTGGGGTTGCAGAAACCTTTTGGGTCAATGGCGTTAGTTTTCTGGCCGTCATTGCCAGTCTGCTGGCGATCCGCAGTACCACTACAGACCATGCTCCTCCAAGCAGTGCCACGCTAGGTGGTTTTGGGGAAGCTGTTCAGTACTTGTTGTCCCAACCGCGCCTGCTTGACCTGCTGGTGTTCACGATGCTAGCTGCGTTTTTTGTTCTTTCCAATCTGACGATTTACCCGGCGCTGGCGACAGTTGTTCTCCAGGGGGATGCACGCACCTTGGGCTGGCTGCTTGGCGCTTCGGGCACCGGAGCGCTGATTGGCTCTATGCTGGTAACGCACCTGAGCCGGGCTGTTCCACGGGTGGGGACAGCGCTCGTTGGGTGTACGCTATGGGCCGGGCTGATGGTGACGTGCAATGCAGGAAGCCGGACTCTCCCAGTAGCGGTTTTGTGCATTGTGGCAACTGGTCTCGCTGTGCCTTTCATTTTCACAACAGCAAATGGGTTGATGCAGATGCTAGCGCCAGCGCAGATGCGGGGTCGGTTGCTGAGCCTTCTACTGATGGCTAGCTTTGGTCTGCAGCCACTTGTTGCCATTGGTGTTGGTTGGATTGGCGACCGATTTGGCCCATCACAGGCCTTGCTGATCAACGGTCTCTGCCTGATTGGCGGCGGGCTCATGATGACAGGACGGCGTGGACTTCTGGGTTGGCAAGTTGGTCTGGCTGCTCATGAAGAAGATGCTACGCCATCAGGCGTTGCACCGCTTCGCCCAGGGGAGAGATTGCGCGCGTTTTGATGTCAAAAAACCAGTTTGTTCGACGTTTGACATTCCTACGTGAAAGTTATGGCTCAGGCCAACGTTGACCACCGGGCTCTTGCTGCTACCGCGGCCAGGGCGACAAAACGCAAGGCAAAACGTACAGCCGACGGAGAATCTTCGGATGCTAAGACCCGTCTACTGATGGTGGCCGAGCGGATGTTTGCCGAGCGAGGCTTTGCATGTACAAGCGTCCGTGACTTGGCTGCCGAAGCTGGCGTCAACATTGCTGCTGTCAACTATCACTTTCGCAGCAAGGAAGAGCTTTACCTGGAAACCCTGCGCTACGCCATGCGGCAAACAAAGCCGATCAACCGGCGTTTTGCACGGATTTTACAGCAGGCTCAGCAGGCAGGTACGCCAGAGGCCGCACGTCAGGGCATTGTTGAATTTATTGAGACATTTGTTCGCTATCTCTACCGTCGTCGCCCAGAGGGCGCGGATTACTCGGCGGCGCTGATGTCACACGAGATGCTTCATCCGACGGCAGCGCTCGACATCGTGGTGAGGGAGTTTATTCAACCGCGTTTTGAGGTGCTAACGGCACTAATTCGGCTGGCGCGCCCTGATCTCAAGCCGGACCTTGATGTGGCTTTCCATGCTTTCAGCATTGTTGGACAGTGCCTACACGTGCATTTCTGCCGGCCGATTGTTTTGCAACTGGTGCGTGAAGAAAAGTTGACGGCCAGCTTCTTACGTCGCCTAGCACGTCATATTGCTGAGTTTTCTATCAACGGTTTGTCGGGGGTGCCGCTGCCGACGATGACTCAGGGCGCATGTGAGGAAACAGAATCACGTCTCGAATCGAGCGCTGATTCGTCAGCAGCATAACGAGCCGGTCAATGCCCATACCCTCGCCGGCCGTGGGCGGCATGCCGTAGGCCAGCGCCCGCAAGAAATCTTCGTCAAGTGGCATGGCTTCATCATCTCCCCTGGCGCGTTCGGCGAGTTGTTGTTCAAAACGGCGTCGTTGTTCATCCGGGTCGTTGAGCTCGGTAAAGGCATTGGCGCACTCCATGCCACCGATGAACAGCTCGAAACGATCCACAAAGTTTGGGTCGTCGTCAGCATGGCGGGCCAAGGGGCTCAACTCGGTTGGAAAGCGCGTGATGAAAGTCGGTTGGATAAGGTGTGGCTCGGCAACGTGTTCAAAGAGTTCGCCCAATCGTTTACCGTAGCCGGCCGTTGGGGACACCGGCAGATGGAGACGTTCCATGGCGCGCGTTACACCGTCAAGGTCAGCTAGGTCAGCCAGTTGCGGCCGGTCGGACATCGGCCAGTAGGTGATAATAGCTTCCTGCATCGTCATGCGACGCCAGGGACGAGCAAAGGAAATCACCTGGTCGTTGTAGGTAATAGTTTCTGCCTGGCATGTCTGGGCAACGACTTCGGTAATGAGTTCCTCCGTCAGCGTCATAAGGTCTTCGTAGGTCGCATAGGCTTCGTAGAACTCCAGCATGGTGAACTCCGGGTTGTGCCGGCTTGAGAGCCCTTCATTGCGAAAGTTACGGTTGATCTCGTAGACCTTCTCAAAACCGCCAACGATAAGCCGCTTCAGGTACAACTCCGGTGCAATGCGCGCGTAAAGCGGCATATCAAGCGCGTTGTGATGGGTGACGAAAGGTCGCGCCGTCGCCCCGGAAGCGATGGGCTGGAGCATGGGGGTTTCGACTTCGAGGTACCCACGGGCATCAAAAAAACGCCGGATAGCCTGAATAATCTGGGCCCGTTTGACAAACACTGCCCGCACGTCCCGGTTAGCCATCAAGTCGGCGTAGCGTCGCCGGTAGCGCAGCTCAATGTCATGTAAACCGTAGTGCTTGTCCGGTGGTGGAAGCAGTGCCTTGGTAAGGAAAGTAAGCTGTTCGGTGTAGACGGAAAGTTCGCCGGTCTTCGTCCGAAATAGCTTTCCTGCAACGCCAATGAAGTCCCCTAGGTCAAGCCGTTTGAAAAGTAGCCATTCGTTTTCTGGAAGTTCATTTTTGCGAAGGTAGGCCTGAAGGGTAACGGCGCCATCGGTAAAGCGGATAAACGCCGCTTTGCCCATGAGATTGATGGCCTGAATCCGGCCGGCAACTCGAACAGCAATGGCTTCCTTCTCAAGGGCTTCAGCCGAATACGTCCCGTAGGTAGTGACAATGTCACTGACACTGTGGGTTCGAGCATAACCTGCCGGATAGGTAGCAAAACCAAGCGCAGCAATGTCGGCCAGATGTTGGCGACGTTGTCTGGTGTATTCGTTCTCTTCCATGGGTGTGTCGTCAACCGGCGGGTGGGGGGATTATGTGCCGATTACCTTCATCCGCCGCAGAATACGGGCTAGCTCGATGCGTCCCCGGTTGATGCGGGATTTGACTGTTCCTTCGGGAATTTGGAGCTTTTCGACGATTTCCTGGTAGGTCATTTCTTCAATGTCCCGCATAATGATGCACTGTCGCAGATCAGGGGGAAGCTTTTCAATGGCCTGCATAATCTGAAGTGACTGCTCCTGGCGCTCGATGCGCTGCTGGGGATGGTCGGTACGGCTTTGTAAGTAATGGACGTGAACATCCAGCTCTTCACTCCCTTCGACAGGCTGTCGCTGCCGGCGACGGTAGTCATCTATGATGAGGTTGCGCGCCAGGCGTAGAAGCCAGTTTTGGAAATCGCCGACTTCCGGGTTGTACTGGTCAAGCGAACGGTAAATCTTCAGAAACACTTCCTGGGTCAGGTCTTCCGCCTGCTCGTGGCGTCCAACGAACTTGTAGGCCAGGCGATAAATCCGACGGGAGTATTGCCGGACGAGATATTCCCAGGCAGCAGCTTCACCGGCCCGGCAGCGGGCGGCCAGCTCAATGTCTGCCGCGCGGTTGCGGGGCGCCTGGGCCGGCGCCGGCAGTCCTTCTTCCAGTGCTTCCAGCGCCTCCAGCTGCTCCGCCGGAAGATCATTCACGTCATCGGAAACATCTACAGCCGAGCCAGACGGCATGGCCGAGTGGGGTGTCTCTGGGGAAGACATCGGACAAAAAACCGTACGGCGCTAGGTCAGG